>OLQH01000201.1_pt1 | contig 71148 bp, 65 predicted proteins | sample 1672671 | NCBI WGS metagenome assembly OLQH01 (sample SAMEA3136712, study PRJEB25190) | human gut metagenome
TGTCAGTTGCCTCAAGAGTTCTCATATCCTCTGTCTCTGGCAGTACAATTGTTTTAATGTTTTCTTTTGCTCTTTTTTTGAGCACTTCAACAAATCCCATGATTAAAATGGCTCCTTTCATTATTTGGCCTGACGGCCCGATGAGACGCTTCTGTAAGCATCTCACAGATAAGTTTATTATACCCCCTGGTATTGCTTATTTCAAGCATTTCCCACTGATAATTCATAATCAGAAGGTATTTTTTAAGGTGCAATTTTTCGTTTCTGAATGTTTTGTCCAAACAGAAGCTGTTTCGTTTGTTTCAATGGAAAATCTGTGCTAAAATAAAATCCTCAATATTTCAGAAAACCGGAGAAATCATATGAACGTTACGGGAATCATTGCAGAATATAATCCCTTTCATCTGGGTCATCTGCACCAGATCACTTATGTAAGGGAAAAACTGAACTCTGATTATATCATTGTTGCCATGAGCGGAGATTTTGTTCAGCGGGGAACCCCTGCCCTTCTCTCTAAATATACACGGGCCGAGGCCGCCCTTCTGTGCGGCGCGGATCTCGTACTGGAACTGCCTGTACAGGTTTCTTCTGCCAGTGCGGAATTTTTTGCAGGGGGAGCTGTTTCTCTTCTTAACGGATTAGGAGTCGTGGATCAGTTATGTTTCGGAAGCGAAGAGGGGACTGTGGAGGGAATGCAGCTGGCCGCCCGTATTTTAAACGAGGAGCCGCAAGGCTTCCGTGATCTTCTGAAAAACAGCCTGAAGCAGGGAATGTCCTTTCCCGCAGCCAGAAGCCAGGCTCTCGGCAGGTATCTTTGCACGTTACATTCTTTGGGCGAAAAAAATCTGTCCGCATTTTCGGACACCCTTCTCTCTTCTCCCAATAATATTCTGGGAATCGAATACTGCCGCGCCCTTCTCAGACTTCACAGCTCCATCAAGCCAGCGACACTGAAGCGGGAAGGCTCCGGGTATCATGACCTTGCATTAAAAAACAATCAGGCTCCTTCTGCCTCTGCAGTCCGTGCTTTTCTTTCAGAACAGAGCGGCCGGACTCCTTCATCCGACAGTGTTAAAGATTTTTCTGCTCTGGAAAACATGCTTCCCGCTGCCTCCCTTCAGCTTCTGAAAAATGCATTTTCCAGACAGGAATTTCTTACAGAAAACGACCTTGACCTGATTCTGCACTACTGTCTTACAGGACAAACATCAGAAGAACTCAGTAAATATGCAGACGTTTCTCCTGACCTTGCAGCGCGGATCATCAACTGCCTGAATGATTACAGAGGCTTTTGTCAGTTTACAGAACTTCTGAAAACAAAGGAACTGACACATACAAGAATCCAGAGGGCTCTTCTGCACATTCTTCTTCAGATCAGAGAAACCCCTAAAGAGCTTTCCTTCGGCAGGGTTCTGGGATTCAGAAAAAGCGCTTCCCCTCTTTTAAAAGAAATAAAAAAAAGAGGAACCATTCCCCTAGTGACCAAGCCCTCTTCGTCAGCGAAAACATTTACTGCGGATAAAAAAAAACTGCTGGATACCAATACCGCAGCCTCCAACATATATGAAAGCCTGATCTGTCATAAGACAGGACGGGCCTTTGTTCACGAATACCAGAAACAGATGATTCTGATTCCCTAAATTTCAAAGGGGAAAACGAAAAATGTCGTTTTCCCCTTCAGAAACCTGTAAGTCTTTCCTGAGTCCCGGTGCTTTTTCATATTCTCTGATTTATCTCAGTTTCCACACTCAATGCTGATCTCATTAAACTTCTCAAGAATGTCATCAATACTCATGGCAGCCTTTTCCTCACCTGCGCAATCGATCACACTTTTTCCCTGATGCATCATCAGAAGCCGGCTTCCATAATCTACCGCATACCGGAGATTATGAGTAACCATGATCGTTGTCAGATGTTTTTCTTTTACAATTTTGTCCGTAAGCTCCATAATAATCTCTGCTGTTTTTGGATCCAGAGCTGCTGTATGTTCATCAAGGATCAGAAATTCAATAGGCGTCATCGTTGACATGAGAAGAGCCATTGCCTGACGCTGTCCCCCGGAAAGAGAGCCCACTTTTACATGCATTTTATCTTCCAGTCCCAGATTCAGAGGTCTCAGAAGCTCCCGATAATATTCAACTCTGTGTTTATTCACGCCTCTTCCAAGTCCAAAGCGTTTTCCTTTATTGTCTGCCAGAGACATGTTTTCCAGAATGGTCATGGACGGACAGGTTCCAAGAGACGGATTCTGGTACACACGGCCGATCTTTTCGTTTCTTTTAAACTCTTTTGCATTTGTAATATCCCTGCCGTCCAGAAGGATATTCCCTGACTCTACCGGAATACTGCCGCAGATAATATTCAGCATGGAAGTTTTTCCCGAACCGTTGCTGCCCACCACAGAAAGAAACTCTCCATCCTTAACTGTAAGGTTAAAGCCTTTGAACAGGCACATTTCATTGACTGTTCCCGGATTGTAATATTTATAAATGTTTTTTAACTCAAGCATCGATCTTCACCTTTTTCTTTCTTTCCATGCTGATCAGAAGCACGATCAGAAACAGCGCTGCTGTAATAAGCTTCATATCCTGGGGTTCAAAATTTCTCATTGCAACAGCAGTACATGCCTTGTAAAGAACAGAACCAAGAATCACAGCCGCAGTTGCTCTGATAAAGGTCAGCTTCCGGAACAGGCTGGTTCCAATAATAACACTGGCAAGGCCTATGACCACCGCGCCGGTTCCCATGGAAATCTCAAACACTCTTTCCTCCTGACAGAAAATACATCCGGCCAGAGCGATCAGTCCGTTTGCAATAGCAAGACCCAGGATTTTTACATTTCCCTGATCCTTTGCAAGGGAAGTCACCAGCTTTTCATTGTCGCCTACTGCTCTTAAAAGAAAGCCCGATTTGCTTTTCATATAAAAGTCAAGTACCAGCTTTGTGATCAGCGCAAGAATCACGATCACGATCAGTGTGGCATAAGGCTTCACAGCCTCCGGAAAAAGATTTTCCAGAAAGCTGTTTTTAAAAATAGTTTCTTTGGAAAACAGAGGGACATTGGAGCTTCCTGCTATACGGAGGTTAATGGTCCACAGCGCGGTCATCATGATAATACCGGATAAAAGATCCCGGACCTTTCCCTTTACATGGATCAGTCCTGTACATGCTCCGGCCAGCGCCCCTGCTGCAAAAGCAGCCGGAAGGGTCACATAGGGATTTACGCCCTTTGCGATCAAAGCTGCGGTTACTGCAGCCCCCAGGGGAAAGCTTCCGTCTGTAGTCAGATCCGGAAAATCCAGTATTTTATATGTGATATAAACACCCAGAGCAAGAATACCGTAGATCAGTCCCTGCTCAATGATCGTGATAATAAAATCCATGGCCTTTCAACCTCCATAAAAATCTTTGTTACGCTTCTGTAATTTCTTCAAAAACCTCTGCTGCCGTCTCAGTCATTTCCTCCGGAATCTCGATCTCCAGCTTTTCTGCCGCCGCAGTATTCACATACAGAGATGCCTCTTCGATCGTTTCAAAAGGAAGCTCAGAGGCTTTTTTCTCACCCTTTAATACCTGAGCAGCCATTTTTCCGGTCTGTTTTCCAAGTTCAATATAATCAAGTCCCTCTGCTGCAAGGCAGCCCAGTTTTACCTGTTCGATCTCGCTTCCGAATACCGGGATTTTTTTCTCATTTGCCATTTCAAGGATTGTGGGAAGGGATGAAACAACAGTATTGTCTGTAAGGTTTGTCATACAGTCAACCTTTTCCAGAAGCGACTGCGCAGCCAGTGGAATATCCGCGGTTGTTGCAATTCCCGCTGTCTCGATCTTAAAATCATATTCTCCGGCAAGCTCCTCATATTCCTTTACTGCCGCTTCAGAATTCGCCTCGCTTGTGGTATACATGATTCCAATGGTCTCTGCTTCCGGAAGCATCTGGCGGATCATTTCAAGCTGCTGCTTTACCGGAAGCTTATCGCTTGTTCCTGTGATCTCACCTACAGGGTTTCCCTCGTCGTCGGCAAGCTCTGCTGCCAGAGGATCTGTAACTGCTGTATAAATAACCGGAATACCTGCGTCCATTGCTGCATTATAAAGACTCTGGGCGCTTGGAGTGGCAATTCCCACCATAAGATCCACTTTATCCGCTGCAAACCCGTCAGAAATCTGTCCGCAGGTTCCCATATCTGCTGCTGCATTCTTATATTCTACGGTAAGATTTTTGCCCTCTTCAATGCCTTCCTCTTTCAGTCCTTCCAGAAAGCCTTCTCTGCAGTTGTCCAGAGATCCATGCTCTGCAAACTGCTCGATCCCAATAGTATACTCTTCTTCCGCATAAACCGTTGCTGTTCCTGCCAGTGTCATTGTCAGTAATGCTGCTCCTAATACCTTTGCTGTTGTTTTTGTTTTCATGTTGTTTTCTCCTCTCTCTACGATTCTTTTTGCTTTACCGGAAGTATATGCCAGCCTCCGGCATCCTGTCTGCGAGAAAGAAAGCTGTGATACCTGTCCTTTGAAACAAAAAACCGCCCCAAGCTAATGCTTGAGACGGTAATAATTTCTTATTATCGCGGTACCACTCAAATTGACAAAATGTCCACTTTCTCATGTACAAACATACACTCCTGATTGGTAACGGGTTCGGTTCCCGTCAGTGCCTACTCTCTACACAGAGATTTCGGACTGCCCTCGGAAGGCCATTCAACAATCAGCCTCATACAGACTTCCACCAACGTCTGCTCTCTGGAATGATGCATAAATGTTTACTTCTCTTCCTCATCGGTTTTGATGTTATTACTTTACCACATCAAACTGCTGTTGTCAACCCTGTTTTTAATTTTTAAAGCTGTGGATCGGCGCCGGAATTCTTCCGCCGCGGTCAACAAATGCCTGACAGGAGAACTGGTTTACCGGCATGATCGGAGCGTATCCCAGAAGGCCTCCAAATTCAACAGTCTCTCCGACGCCTTTTCCGATTACCGGAATCACACGTACTGCTGTTGTTTTCTGGTTTACCATACCAATAGCGGCTTCATCTGCAATGATTCCGGAAATGGTAGATGCTTTTGTATCTCCGGGGATTGCGATCATATCAAGTCCTACAGAGCAGACACAGGTCATTGCCTCAAGTTTTTCCAGAGAAAGAGCGCCAAGGTTGACCGCGTCGATCATTCCCTGGTCTTCACTGACCGGAATAAAAGCGCCGCTTAAACCGCCCACTGCTGTAGATGCCATAACTCCGCCTTTTTTTACCTGGTCATTTAAAAGAGCAAGAGCCGCTGTGGTTCCCGGAGCGCCTACACGCTCAAGTCCGATCTCTTCCAGAATCTCTGCAACGCTGTCGCCAATAGCCGGTGTGGGCGCAAGAGAAAGATCCACGATTCCAAAAGGTACTCCCAGACGTCTGGATGCTTCCTGGGCTACCAGCTGTCCCACACGGGTAACCTTAAATGCAGTTCTCTTGATCATTTCACACAGAGTTTCAAAATCCTCTCCGCGAACCTTCTGAAGGGCTGTTTTTACAACACCCGGGCCGCTGACGCCAACATTGATGATACAGTCTGCTTCTGTTACTCCGTGGAAAGCACCTGCCATGAAAGGATTGTCATCCGGAGCATTGCAGAATACCACCAGTTTCGCGCAGCCAAGGGAATCCTGCTCCTTGCTTGCCTGCGCTGTTTCCAGCACGATCTCGCCCATAAGCTTTACTGCATTCATGTTGATTCCTGTTTTTGTGGAACCTACGTTTACAGAACTGCACACACGCTCTGTCTCTGCCAGAGCCTGAGGGATTGAGTGGATAAGAAGCTCTTCTGCCGGAGTCATTCCCTTGCTTACAAGCGCAGAATAGCCTCCGATAAAATTAACGCCTACAGTCTTGGCAGCTCTGTCCAGTGTTTTTGCAATGGTCACAAAGTCCTGGCTGGTATGGCAGGCAGCGCCGCCTACCAGCGCGATCGGAGTAACGGAAATACGCTTGTTGACAATGGGGATCCCATATTCTGTGGCGATTTTATTTCCTGTTTCTACAAGATCCTTTGCATATTCTGTGATTTTCTTATAAATATTTTCATTTACCTTATCAAGATCGCTGTCAATGCAATCCAGAAGGCTGATTCCCATAGTGATGGTACGAACGTCAAGGTTCTCCTGTTCGATCATCTTATTGGTCTCATTTACTTCAAACATATTAATCATAAGTAGGTGTCTCCTTAAATTCTGTGCATTTTGTTGAAAATATCCTCGTGCTGGCAGTGGATCACTACGCCAAGCTCATCTCCCAGAGCTGTAAGCTCTTCTGCAAGAGCCGCGGTATCTTTCTGACACGCGCTGGTATCTGTTACCATCATCATATTAAAATAACCCTGAACAATAGTCTGTGTGATATCAAGGATATTCACCTGATGCTCTGCCAGATATGTACATACTCTGGCAATGATGCCTACTCCGTCATTTCCTACTACTGTGATAATTGTTTTTTTCATGGCTTTGTCCTTTCTATATGGTAACTGCTTCGGAAACAAAATCCCGCTTCGCTACCTGAATTTTAAAATCCTTTGATTTATAAGGGTTGTCTCCCAGTGTTACCTCTGAACATACGGTTTCATAGGCAAGCTCTTCATAATTGTTTTCCCTGCTTAAATGTCCCAGAAAAACAGCTTTCATATTGTCATGAAGAAGCCTGCAGAGAAGCCTTCCTGCATTTTCATTGGACAGATGTCCTCTGTCTCCCAGAATCCTCTGTTTCAGATAATAGGGGTATTTTCCCACCTGAAGCATCCGGATATCATGGTTGGCCTCCAGAAGAATTGCATCCAGATTCTGAAGATTTTCAATAATATAGTCATTATATTTTCCAAGGTCCGTAGCAATGCCCACAGAGCTTTCCCCACATTCCAGGCGATAACCTACCGGCTGGGCCGCATCATGTGGAATGGTAAACGGATTGATCCGCAAATCCTTGATCTCAAATGCCTGATCCTCCCGGATTTCCCGGAAAATCCCCTCCGGTATTTTTCCAAGGGAGCCGCACCGAAGCATGGCGTCTACGGTTCCTCCTGTAGCATAAATAGGAATGCCGTATTTTCTGGCGATCACTCCCAGACCTTTGATGTGATCTGAATGCTCGTGAGTGATCAGAATACCGTCAATATCACGGCCTGTCAGATCCAGGCTGTTCAGACCCTGTTCCATTTTTTTGCCGCTGATTCCTATATCTACCAGAACATGGGCGCATTCCGAGCCCACATAAATACAGTTCCCGCTGCTTCCGCTGGCTATACTGCAAAATCTCATAGTTTCTTTATCCCTTCATCTATCTGTCTGTACGTCTCGTCCAAAAGGCCGTTATTTGTCACCACATAATCTGCATGTGAACGAAAATAAGCCTCTGACGCCTGACTTGCAATAATGCTCTCTGCCTTCTGGCGGCTGTAGCCTCTGCTTTCCATAAGGCGCTGTATCCGTATTTCCTGATCGGTATGGATATACCAGATTTTATGGCAGATCGTATCATAATGATCTTCAAGAAGAAGCGCGGCCTCCACCACAAAAAGACCGCGGCCATTTTTCTGCTCTTCCTCTATTCTCTCCAGAATAAAAGCCTTAACCGCCGGATGAATGATCTCATTCAGTCTGCAGCGCATTTGCTCATTACAGAATACTACATCCGATACCGCCTTACGGTCAATGGTATTATCATTTTTTACAATATTTTTTCCAAATAAACTGATCACCTGAGCATAGCAGCGTTCGCCGGGTTCCATAACCTGATGACCTACCTGGTCCGCCTGTATGACACAGGCAGACAAATGCTTTTCCAGGTAGTTCAAAACTGTGCTTTTGCCGGCTCCCACACCGCCGGTGATACCAATAATCTTCATCGTCTGATCTGTCATTTTGCCTCGTACCAGCTTTCGCCCTGATGCATGTCGATCTCAAGCTCCACAGCAAGCCGGGCAGCTCCTTTCATTTCCTCTTCCAGTATTCTGGACACTGCCTCCACCTCATCTTTTTTTGTCTCGATCAGCAGTTCATCATGAACCTGAAGCACCAGTCTGGACTGAAGTCCTTCCCGGAGCATTCTTTCATACACGCGGTTCATGGCAATTTTAATGATATCTGCCGCTGTTCCCTGAATCGGAGAATTCATAGCCACCCGTTCCCCGAAGGATCTCTGCATAAAGTTTCCTGATTTCAGCTCCGGAATGGGCCGCCTCCTGCCAAACATGGTAGAAACATATCCCTTTTCTTTTCCTTCATCAACCATCCGGTCGAGAAAAACTTTAATGCTGGGGTAGGTCTCAAAATATTTCTCTATATATTCTGCCGCTTCTTTTCTTGTAATACTTAAATCCTGGCTGAGCCCAAAGGAGCTGATCCCATATACAATTCCAAAGTTTACCGCCTTTGCATTTCTTCTCTGTAAATCGGTTACCTCATCATAGGGAACATGGAATACCTGAGAAGCGGTCAGCCTGTGAATATCCTCCGCCTCACGGTAAGCCTGGATCAGCTTTTCATCCCCGGACATATGAGCCAGCACACGAAGCTCGATCTGAGAATAGTCTGCGTCAAGGAACACACACCCGTCCTCAGGTACAAATACCTTTCGGATCAGTCTTCCCAGCTCCATGCGAACCGGAATATTCTGAAGGTTCGGTTCTGTGCTGCTGATGCGTCCTGTGGCAGTGATCGTCTGATTAAAAGTAGAATGGATCCTTCCGTCTTCTTCAATTACTGCGCCAAGGCCGTCTGCATAGGTGGATTTCAGCTTTGTAAGCTGCCGATATTCAAGAATATCATTTACAACAGGCTGCTCCGGAGCCAGTTTTTCCAGAATATCTGCCGCTGTGGAATATCCGGTTTTTGTCTTTCTTCCTCCCGGAATCCCCATTTTTTCAAAAAGTATTACTCCAAGCTGCTTCGGAGAGTTAATATTAAATTCCTCTCCCGCCTTTTCGTAGATCAGCTTTTCCAGCTCACGGATCCGGACGCTGAGTCTTTCGCCATATGCTTTCAGTTCCTCTCCTTTTACGCAGATTCCGCATTTTTCCATGGAATCCAGAGTAAATACAAGAGGAAGTTCAATGTCCGTATAAACCTGCCACATTCCTGTTTCCTTAAGCTCTGCCTCTGTTTTCTCCCTGGCAGCATAGGCAGTAAACGCCTGATAACAGGCACAGATTCCCAGATTTTCGGAAGATTTTTCCCAGGCTTTTTCATACGTATCTTTTCCAAGAAGCTCTTCCCTGGATGGAATACTGATTCCTCCGATATACTCTCTGGCAATGTCCTCGTAAGTATAAGAGGATTTCAGAGGATTCAGAAGATAAGCCCCGATTCCAAGATCAAATACCCGTTCCGGTTCCAGAGATTCCACGTGCTTTAAAAGCATTTTAATATCCATGGCGCTGATCACTGTGGCTTCTCCCAGTTTTCTCAGCTTTTCACAAAGATATTCTCCTGACAGAAGCCCTTCTGCAGGAATATAATATACTTCTTCTTTTTCCAGCGCAATTCCAAGGCCATATACATTGTTTTTGTCTGCAATCAGCGCAATTCCTGCCATAGAATTACGCGCAGCTTTTTCAAACAGAGCTTCCACGCCCGAAAGCTCACTGCACACAAAGAAATTCTGCTCTATGGTATTTTCCGGTACCGCCTCCGCGTCAAATCTGCCCAGAAGATTTTTAAACTCCAGTCTTCTGCATAGCTCATAGGCCTGCTGTGTATAAAGATTTCCAAGGCGCGCCTCTTCATAAGAGTATTCAAGAGGGCTTTCTGTATTGATGGTTGCCAGAGTTTTGCTTAAAACAGCCAGATCGTAGTGTTCTCTCATCGATTCTTTGGCCTTATTGGGTTTTATTTCTTCCAGGTGCTCATGGGCGTTTTCTATTGAGCCAAACTGGGCAATGATCTTTGTGGCAGTTTTTTCGCCCACACCCGGAATCCCCGGGATATTGTCTGAAGAATCCCCCATCAGCGCCTTCAGTTCAATGATCTGAGGCGGCGTTACCTGATATTTTTCCAGTACCTCTGCCGTGTGAAAATTCTCTATGGTGGTTTTGCCCTTTGAGGTTTTTGGAAGGCGGATCATCACTTTATCCGTAGCAAGCTGAAGAAGATCCCTGTCACCGGATAAAATTGTTACCTCCATGCCCTTCTGTTCACTTTTTCTGGCAAGGGTTCCCAAAAGGTCATCTGCCTCATAGCCTGGCATGGAAACAGTTTTTATCCCCATGGCAGTGAGCATTTCTCTCATCAGAGGAACCTGCTCTACCAGCTCCGGCGGCATTCCCTTCCTGGTACCCTTGTACGCATCATAAAGCTTATGTCTGAATGTAGGCTCATGCAGGTCAAATGCCACTGTCAGATAATCCGGCTTTTCTTCTTCCAGTATACGAAACATAATATTCAGAAACCCGTACACTGCTCCCGTATGTTTTCCCTCTGAATTTGTCAGATCGGGAAGTCCGTAAAAGGCACGGTTTAAAATGCTGTGCCCGTCGATCAGTAAAATTTTTTCACTCAAACTGCTGTCCTCCTGAGATTGTCTTTTTACCAGAAATGTTTTATTTCAAAAAATATGAAAATAAAGAATACAACCAGCACTACGGTCAGAATCACTGTAAGGATTCCTCCGGCAAACTGTATTCCCCTTCTCTTATGGATATTTCTTCTGGCCCTGCGGATATCCTGTTCCAGAAGCTTCTGAAAATCCAGTACAGAACCGTCCTCCTGTTCATCCAGCTGCTGGGTTACTTTGTTGACTATAAAATAAGTCTCCAGCTCGTCATAACAGGAAGGGCAGTGTTCAATATGATCCAGAAATTCTTCCATTTCATCTGTTTTCAGGGTATGGTTCATGTACCGCGCCACCATACTTTCTGCAGTACGGCAGTCCAGCTCAGATATCTGTCCTCTTCTGATCATCTAAAATCCCTCCTGTCCGCTTCTGATATCATACCATAAAAAAAGGTGATTCTCAACGCATTTCGCTGGAATCACCTTCTTCTCTTGGTATTATTATTCTGTTATTTCAGGTATTATGGTCTGTGTATTTTCCGGAGCAGCATTTGTTTCCACAGCAGGAACAGGGGTGTTCAGAATCTGCATAAATTCCTCTCCGGTAATGGTTTCATGCTCATACAGATACTGGGCCAGCTCGTGGAGCTTTCCAATATTGTCCTGAAGAATCTTCAGAGCCTTATCATGCTGAGTCTTTACAAGCTCTACCACTTTTTTATCGATTAGTGTCTGGGTCTCAAAGGAGCAGGCAAGGGTTGCGTCTCCGCCAAGATACTGGTTGCTTACATTCTGCATGGCAACCATATCAAAATCCTCGCTCATCCCAAACTGGGAGATCATGCCTCTTGCAATTTTTGTGGCCTGTTCAATATCATTGGAAGCGCCTGTGGTAATGGTATGGAAAATCAGCTCCTCTGCAGCACGTCCGCCGGTAAATGTGGCGATCTTATTTTCCAGCTCCTCCTTTGACATCAGAAAGTGTTCCTTTTCATCTACCTGCATGGTATATCCAAGGGCCCCTGAAGTACGTGGAATAATTGTAATCTTATGGACAGGCGCAGACTCTGTCTGTTTTGCCGCCACAAGAGCATGACCAATCTCATGATAAGAAACAATCAGCTTTTCCTTATTGGAAAGCACACGGTTTTTCTTCTGATATCCGGCAATGACAACCTCAATACTCTCCTCAAAATCTGCCTGAGTGGCAAACTTACGTCCGTCCCGGACAGCACGAAGAGCCGCCTCATTGACAATGTTTGCAAGCTCTGCGCCGGAAGCGCCGGCAGCAGCCTTTGCGATCTCGTCAAAACGGACCGTATCTGCAATTTTAATCTTTTTCGCATGAACCTTAAGAATCTCTTCTCTTCCCTGAAGATCAGGAAGCTCCACCGGGATTCTTCTGTCAAAACGCCCCGGACGGAGAAGAGCCGGGTCAAGAGAATCCGGTCTGTTGGTTGCAGCCAGAATCACCACACCTTTAGAACCGTCAAAGCCATCCATCTCTGTGAGAAGCTGGTTAAGAGTCTGCTCACGCTCATCATTTCCGCCCGAAAAACCTGCACCGTCACGTTTTTTACCAATGGTATCAATCTCATCGATAAATACAATACAGGGAGCCTTTTCATTGGCCTGCTTAAATAGATCGCGGACCTTGGCCGCACCCATACCTACAAACATTTCCACAAACTCAGAACCGGAAATAGAAAAGAACGGAACCTCCGCCTCTCCTGCAACTGCTTTTGCAAGAAGAGTCTTTCCTGTTCCAGGAGGGCCTACAAGAAGAGCGCCTTTGGGCATAGATGCGCCAATTTCCGTATATTTCTGAGGATTGTGCAGATAATCCACGATTTCTGTCAGCAGCTCCTTTGCCTCATCCTCTCCTGCAACATCAGAAAACTTGATTCCAGTAGAAGATTTTACATATACCTTGGCATTACTTTTTCCAAAGGACATAGCTCCTCCAGGACCGCCGTTTCCCATGGAAGACATCATTTTCCTGCTGAGCCAGCGTCCCAGGAAAATAAAAATCCCAATAGGAATCACATAGCTTAAGATCAGAGTAAAGAAAATGGACGGGCTTTCCGGAAGTACTTCATCCATTACAACGTCTGCATCCAACAGACGGTTTACAAGATCCGGATCATCCATCTGAACAGTCTTGCAGGTCAGTGTATTTCCTGTTTTCGGAGATTTTACCTCATAATAAATGTAGCCCTCTTCAATAGTCGCCCGGGTTACATTGCCCTTTTCCACACTTTTAATAAAAGTGGAATAATCTGTTTTTTCGATACTTCTTTCCTGAATCGCCGGTACAACCAGAATGTTCAGAAGAACGATAATAACACCTACAATAATATAATATACATAAAGAGGTCTCTTGGTAGGCGTTTTACCAGGTTTTTTGTCGCCTAAATTCATATATTGTCTATCCTCCATCCCCGTTACATCATATCGGAATCACTTATCAGTATCTCCCAATATGTGCAAAGTTATTTACCTGATGTAACATACCACCTTTTCCGTCTGATTTCAATGTACTTCCTGTGAAATATTATTAATTTTTCATAAAAAGAGTTTGGGATGTGCAGGATAGCCTCTGCAAACTGCTTTTCCGGTATTTAACTGCCAATCTGCCGTTTATGTTGCTGTCCACTCCGTTTATACCACCCCGGGTAACCGGTGTGTCATTTAAAGGACCTCATTTAAAGGACGGCATCTTTAAAATTTTTCTTGCAGAATTCTGTCTTTTGTGTTAATATAATTATCGGTTCATGTGCCGCTGTGGCGGAATTGGCAGACGCACTTGACTCAAAATCAAGCGGGTAACACCGTGCCGGTTCGAGTCCGGCCAGCGGCATTTGATAAAAAGAGAACGTATATTTCATTTTCGAAATGTACGTTCTCTTTTTCGTTGATTCTGTACTGAAACAGTTTCAATCCTCACCACAGCAGCAATCTTGTTATTACAGCAATGGCTTCCTCTGTTTTCAGAAGCTTATTTTTTCATGACTGTTTTTCTTCCAAACACAAAACTGGATTTTTCTTCCTGTCCCCATCTGTTTCCCTTCAGATTCCCAGGGCAATCTCCATCATCTGAGAAAAGGAAGTCTGTCTCTCCTGAGCAGAAAGCGCCTCCTTTTTAAAAATATGATCGGAAATCGTCAGAATAGCCAGAGCTTTCTTTCCTGCTCTTGCAGCATTCATATAAAGAGCCGCGCATTCCATTTCCGTACATAATACCCCCATGCTTCTCCATGCCGGAGCAGCAGCCGGATCTTCATTATAAAACAGATCTGAGGACAGCACGTTTCCCACATGGACAGGAATCTTTAATTCATGTGCTTTTTTTACTGCTTTATCCAGAAGCCCGTAGTCTGCCGTAGGCGCAAAAGTTCCCGGAAGACAGTACTGATGAGCATAGGAGGAATCTGTACAGGCGCCAATAGCCAGAACCACATCTCTTACATTCACATGATCCTGAAGGGCTCCTGCGGACCCAATGCGAATGATCTCATCTACATCATAAAAATGAAACAGCTCATAGCTGTAAATACCCATGGAAGGCATTCCCATTCCGGCTCCCATAACAGAAATCTCCTGTCCATGATAAGTTCCTGTATAGCCCAGCATGTTTCTCACTGTATTAAAGCAGACCGGATCTTCCAAATAAGTTTCTGCAATATATTTTGCCCGCAAAGGATCTCCCGGCATCAGAACTCTCCTGGCAATATCTCCTGTTTGCGCGGCATTATGCGGTGTTGGTATACTCATAGCCATCCCTCCTTTTTTATATAAATCATATGCTTATTTTCGGTGGTCTTCCCGGATCAGCTGCCGGATCGCCCGGATTCCGACTCTCACAGCCATATCCGTGTCATAAATCAGAGGATTATCCATTCCCCTCTTTGCCCTCTCCTGATTTCCCAGAGCCAGAAAAGCTGCTCCACAGCGAACCCTAAGATAATTTGCAACTATAAAAAGCGCAGCTGATTCCATTTCTGAGGCAAGGCATCCCAGCCGCAGCCATGCCTCCCATTTGTTCTGCAGCTCATAACTGACAGGCTTTATCTCCGGAGAATGTTGTCCGTAAAAAGAATCCTTACTCTGTACCACCCCTGTGTGAAACGTACAGCCAAGCTCTTTTGCAGCAGAGGCCAGCGCATTTGTCACATGAAAATCCGGTACTGCCGGAAATTCAATGGGCGCATATTCTTTGCTGGTTCCTTCCATACGTACAGCTCCGGTAGCGACTACAATATCGCCGCCTTTGACTGTCAACTCCATTCCGCCGCAGGTACCTACTCTGATAAAAGTATCTGCTCCGCACTCCACCAGTTCCTCCATTGCAATGGCAGCAGAAGGCCCTCCGATTCCGGTGGAAGTAACGCTGACTTTTTCTCCGTCCAGATATCCCGTATAAGTAACAAACTCTCTGTTATCTGCGATCAAAACCGGATCATCAAAATACTTCGCTATGGAAGCGCAACGTCCCGGATCTCCCGGCAGGATCACATACCTTCCGATTTCTCCTGCAGCCACCTGGATATGGTAGGCTTTTCCATCTGTTGAATATACCATAAAATCCCTCCTTACTTATATCCGGCAGTTTGCTCTTTTTATTCTGTCCAAAACTTCGTTTTTTCAAAACAAAAAAAGCTGCCAGAAAGCAAAAGAAGACCTGGCATCTGCCCGGTCTCCCTTTATTTTTATTTCAGTCTGTCTGCATCTTCGAGAAGCTTTTCATAAATCGGAAAGCAGTCGAAGGTGGCAAAATAATCCTTTGCAGTTTCTGCTCTTCGGATCATCTCAAAGCTTCCGTCCTCATGAAGAAGAATTTCTGCTGATTTCAGTTTTCCGTTATAATTATAGCCCATTGCAAAACCGTGAGCACCGGTATCGTGGATCACAAGAAGGTCTCCCTTGTCCACCTGCGGCAGATATCGGTCAATGGCAAATTTGTCATTATTCTCGCAGAGTGATCCTGTCACATCATAAAGATGGTCACAGGGCTGATCCTCCTTGCCCATAACCGTAATGTGATGATAGGCTCCGTACATGGCAGGACGCATCAGGTTTACCGCACAGGCATCCACTCCGATATACTCCTTATGAGTGTGTTTTTCGTGGATTGCTTTTGTAACAAGGCAGCCGTAAGGTCCCATCATAAAACGGCCCAGCTCCGTATAAATAGCAACATCTCCCATTCCTGCCGGAACAAGAACCTCTTCATAGACTTTACGCACACCCTCTCCGATCACGCGGATATCATTCGGCTTCTGATCCGGGCTGTATGGAATACCGATACCGCCGGAAAGATTAATAAAACTGATGTGCGCGCCGGTTTCCTTCTGAAGCTTCACTGCAAGCTCAAACATAACCTTTGCAAGCATTGGGTAATACTCATTTGTTACAGTATTGCTGGCAAGAAACGCATGAATACCAAAATTCTCCGCGCCTTTTTCTTTCAGAATACGGAATGCCTCAAAAATCTGATCTGTTGTCATTCCATACTTGGAATCCCCGGGATTATCCATAATATCATTGCTGATCTTGAACACACCGCCCGGATTGTAACGACAGCTGATGGTTTTTGGAATTCTTCCTGCAGCACGCTCCACAGCATCAATGTGAGTGATATCGTCCAAGTTGATAATTCCGCCAATCTCATCCGCATAACGAAACTCCTCTTCCGGTGTGTCATTGGAAGAAAACATGATATCTCCTTCCCTGCAGCCAAGAGCCTTTGCCATCATAAGCTCTGTCATGGAAGAACAGTCGCAGCCACAGCCATACTCCTGAAGGATCTGGATCAGATATGGATTGGGAGTTGCTTTTACCGCAAAAAACTCCTTAAATCCTTTGTTCCAGCCAAAGGCTTCCTTCAGCGCCTTTGCATTTTCGCGGATTCCTTTTTCATCATAAAGATGAAAAGGTGTGGGAAACTGCTCTTCAATTTCTTTTAATTTTTCCAGCGTAACAAATGGTCTTTTTTTCATAATAATTAACTCCTCGTTTGTCTCTTAAATATCTCCTCGTTTGTTTACTTCACATGCTGATGAGTAAACAGATGATCCTGACAGTATTCATAGTTTCCATTGCATTTGGAACAGAACCGGAATTCAAGATTCGGATCATCTAATTCTGTACGTCCGCAGATCGCACATTTATGTTTTGCCGCGCTTCCTGTAGAAGGATTCACACGACTCTGGGCCATAGCCTTCTGAAATTCTCTCCGTCTCTTCACTTCCTTCGGATTATACCGGCTGCCGCTAAGAGCAGTAAAGAAAAACAGGATAAAGTTCAGGAAAGAAGCAATGATCGGCACAGTCATAACCCAGGCTCCCACTCTGACATAAGTGATAATGTTATACAGGATAATCGCTCCGTACACCCATCCCATCCACTTCATCTTAATGGGGATCACGAACCACAGAAGGATCTGCATGTTCGGATAGCAGGCAGCATAGGCAAGAAATACAGACATGCTGACATAATAAGTGGTAAATACACCGCCTACCAGATACATTCTCCCTGTAATAAAGTAGGTCAGAAATGAAGCTGCAAGTACAAATAAAAGTCCTGAAAAAATATACAGGTTATAACGGAACGTTCCCCAGGTACGCTCCAGAGAACTTCCTATGGGATAATAGAAAAAGAAAATGGAAATTGCAAACAACAGGAAGTTTCCTGTCTGCGGCGGGTAGATCACCCAGGTTACAAGTCTCCATATCTGTCCTTTCAGGATCATGGCCGGTTCCAGGCTGAGCATACTCAGCATACCGGGATTAATATACATCAAAAGATATCCCAGCACATAGCAAATCACCATATACATAGTAAGGTTCGGAATTCCGTATCTTCCATACTTTCGTTCCAGTTTATCAATCCAATTCATAAACTCACTCAATCTCCTTTTTTATTCATTGACCGCGCTTTAAAAATATTTCTTTTTTGACAGCACAATTGCGGCGATCACACTGAGTGCTATGGATATCAGAATAACGATCAGGAATCCCCACTGAGTGCCGGAGAACGGCATTCCGGCAGCGTTAAGATTCATGCCGTAAGCACTGAAAATAATCGTAGGAATACTCATTACGATTGTGATCACAGATAATATCTTCATCACATCGTTCAGGTTGTTTGAAATAACAGAGGCAAATGCATCCATCATGCTTCTCAGAATGCCGCTGTAAATATTGGCCATTTCAATCGCCTGAGTATTTTCGATGATAACATCCTCCAGAAGCTCCGTATCCTCCGGATATTTTTTAATACTCTCCACCTTGATCAGCTTCTCCAGCACTGCTTCATTAGAACGCAGAGAAGTGGTAAAGTATACCAGTGATTTTTCCAGTTCCAGAAGTTCGATCAGTTCCTGATTTCTGGGAGAAAGATGAAGCTTTTCCTCCACCTGTTCACTTTTTTTATCTATAATACGAAGATAACGCAGGTACATACTGGCATTGCGGTACAGTATCTGCAGGATAAAACGTGTTTTCATATAGGTAAAAAAGTTTCTTACACGGCCTTCCATAAATCTAGTAAGAACCTGTGTATCCTCCAGACAAATGGTAAAAATCATTTTATCTGTTACTATAATACCGAGAGGGATGGTGCCGTACCAGTCCTTATCATTTCTCTCCTCGATCATAGGCACGTCAACCAGAATCAGCGTGTAATCATCTTCCACTTCAATACGGGAACGCTCTTCCTCATCCAGAGGGGCTCTGAGATCGTCTACTTCAATCTGAAACTGCTCCGAAATCTCAAAAATCTCCGTTGCTGTAGGATTCGTAAGAGCGATCCAGCAGCCATCCTGCGGTTCCTGTATTTCATGAATAGCACCTTCAGATGTCCGAAACATTCTAATCACGATTCTTTTCCCCTTTCCACTCTCTTTTTTCCATTCAGACCATCTGGTCTGAAAGTCCCTCATATATAAAAATACAGTATACATTATAAGTTGTGAACGGTTCTTTGTCAATTCATAAGACTTTTCATTAACAGGAAATTTACAATTTGAAAAAATCTGAATTTCGTACATAAGAAAGTACATTTTTGTGCTTATCGCAAACTTGTTCTTACATTATCTTTATGATATAATTAATTCCAGAAATCCGGCAGCGCAGCTGCCATCGTCATTCGGGTAAAAACAGTCAGGCGCCGTAAAATCGTATGTTTTTACTGGTATGATATAAAATCTCCGTATGACACCCCCCGGAAGGGCTGCCATACATAAAAACAGGAGGCAACAGAATGGAAAATAAAAAATATGTGGCGTATGTGGGAACCTATACTCACGGCTCCAGCAAGGGGCTTCAGGTTTATGATGTAGATGTGAAAAAAGGAACTCTCACAGAACGGAGCGAAGTAGAAGTAAGGAATTCTTCTCACACAGCCCTCTCCAAGAACGGTCTTTTTCTCTATTCTATTGAAGATGAAGGTGTTGCTGTATTCAGACGCGACAAAGACGGTGATCTGGAGAGAATCAACAGCGTAGATATCGATGGAATGAGAGGCTGTTTCCTTTCCACGGATGTAGACGGCAAATATCTTTATGTGGCAGGCTACCACGACGGAAAGGTAACTGTGGTACATACTCATCAGGACGGCCGCTTAGGCAGTCTTATGGACGGAGTTTTTCACAAAGGTCTGGGCAGCGTAGCTGAACGTAATTTCCGCCCTCATGTAAACTGTGTCCGTCCCACGCCGGACAACAAATATCTCTGCGCAGTAGACAACGGAATCGATCAGGTAAAAGTCTACCGCATCAACAAAAGACGCCATAAACTGGAGCTTGTGGACATTCTACGCTGTCCCAGGGAAAGCGGTCCCAGAATCATCCGCTTCAGTGAAGACGGACGATTCGCCTATATCCTTTTTGAGCTGAGCAATGAGGTTAAAGTGTACAGCTATGACGGCAGCGGTCTGACTCCGGAGTTTGAGCTTCTCCAGAGTGTTTCCACTTTAAGCAAAGAACACGATCAGGATTCTTTCCACAATGCCGCTTCCGGACTTGCGCTGGCCCCTGACGGAAAACATCTTTTCTGTACAACGGCAGGAGAAAACACGGTTTCCATGTATGAAATCGATCAGGAAACAGGCTTTCTGGAAAAGAAATTCACCCTTCCTATCAGTGGTGATTATCCCAAGGATCTGGTAATCTTCCCAGACAACCGTCATATTGCCATTGCCAATCACGCAAGCAATACCATCACAGTATTTACCGTTGATTATGAAAAAAATATTATTGTCATGAACGACAGACCTCATAAAATTGAAACCCCTAACAGTATCCATATCTGGGCAGTTCCGGAGGAACAGTAAAACATAGCTCATTCATCCCCGTTTGCTTTTGCAGACGGGGATATTTTATGCCCCGGATATATATGTTTAAGCTTTTTAATGTTGCCTGCAAGTGGAATCATCATCTCTGAAAAACCTTGATTTTTACAGGAAATAAAAAAAGACCCTGACCTGCAGAAATCACGCCCCAAAAGGCAAACCTCTGCAAGATCAAGGTCTTTATCTTATACTGTCTGATTTGACAGCCTTTTATTACTCTGCTTGGACACACAATGCACGATCAGCTCATGCATTGCCACAGGATTCTTCCCCGTGAAGCGTCTGCCGGAAGCCGACAGAATTCTTCAGAAAATCATCCCATGTATACACAGGATAAAGCCATTTCCCAGGATACGGGGTTTGCCCCAAAACAGGATATATGGCTTTGCCCTGTGACAAAATTTATCTTACGCGTTCTTCTCAGCGATAGCTGCCTGTGCAGAAAGGTAAAAACAAGGGGGTTTTTGAGGAACATTCCATTGTCCTCATTCTCTTTCCTATGTAACGAGGAAATCTGTTCGATTTCCTCTAATTTGACTACAGCTCGGTTTTTTCGTCCCTCGGCTGTAAAGGTTGCCCTGACATCAGCCGTTCCGTTCAGATTCACATACCAGTCAAAAGTAGTGTCCGATGTTGGCGTTACCCGATATACAAATTGATTGATGACTTCCTCACTGACTTTCGTTCCGCTAAAATCTATCAGCGTATTCAGCGTACTGATTATTCCGTCTAATTCAAGTCCGCTTTTCGGCTGTTCGTCCTTTGGTGCTTGATTTAACTTTTCCTGCAACTGCTGAATTTCGTCATCAATGGGTTTCCGCATGGTCTTATATTCTTCTTTTGACAGCTCGCCGTCCGCCCTCATGGCAATAAGATTTGTCAAGCGGGTCTGTGCCTTATCAAGTTTCGCTTTGATGGACACTGCATCATGCTGATTTTCACTAAGCCTTTCATCCTTGTAATAACGCTTAATAAGGTCTATCGCAATAAGAACAGATGCCTTTCTATCCTGCCAGAGATGCTCTAACAATTCTTTTGCCATAAAATGAAGTTTCCAATCAGTTATCATCTTAATGTCGCAATAGCCCTCAGTATCTAAGCCGAGAGCCTCCCGCTTTTTCTTATTTCCATTGTTTATCTGGTTGTAACATTGGTAGCCGTAAGAAATCTTGCCGTCCAGTTTTGTATGCCACTTATCTTTTCTGAAAGACGAGCCGCAGGAACAACGCAGCTTGTTTACCCATATGTCTTTGGAATCACGCTTGCTGTGTGTTGTCTTTGTTGTTGACACTAAGGACGGCTTCACCCTGCTTTCCCTTATCTTCTGGGCTTTGTCCCATATCTCCTGCGAAACAATAGCAGGGAAATCGCCCTCTACATATTCATAAGTGGACATATCCAGATTGTTAATCCTCTTTTGCTCCAGAAAATTGTTGCTTCTCGATTTGTTATAGCATTTCGTTCCCGTATAGGTGGCATTTTTAATCGCCCGCATAATATTAGATACGTTCCATTTTACAATTCCTGATGCCGTTTTTCTTTTTTGCTCCGTCAGCATTTTTGCAATCCTCATTGAGCCATAGCCTTGCAGATACAAGTCAAATATAATCCTAACCGTTTCTGCCTGTTCTTCATTGATGATATAGGTGTCACCTACACGGTCATAGCCTAAAATATTTCCATTCCCGTAAAGCACACCGTTATCTCGGCTGATTTTCTGACCTGCTTTCACACGCTCGGAAGTCTTACGGCTTTCCTCCTGTGCCAATGTTGCCATAAGGGAAAGACGTAACTCTCCGTCACCATCCATCGTCCAGATATTATCATCAATAAAGAACACCTCAACGCCGATACCCTTTAATTCTCTTGTCACCACAAGAGTGTCCACGACATTCCGAGCGAAACGGCAAACCTCCCTTGTTACAATCAAATCGAATTTACCCTTTCTGGCATCTTCAATCATACGCAAGAATGCGGGGCGTTTTTTCGCCTGTGTTCCAGTGATGCCTTCATCAATATACCGTTCGCAGACAGACCAGTTCGGATGATATTTTACTTGGTCGTCATACCACTGCAACTGGTTTTCAAGTGCGGATAACTGTGCTTCGTGTTCCGTGGAAACACGACCGTAAATAGCAACTTTCCTTTCCCGATTTCTGTCAAACAACGCATAATCCGTGAGCTTAAATCTGTAATTGTATTCGTTTACTGATGTATTCATTAAGCATACCTCCTTTAACTCAGCACTATTTTATCTTCTTTTAAGCCGCTTGTGAAATGTGCGAATTTGAATGTTTTATAATATTTGTATATGTGGCTTGGTTTATCAATCCTTTTTCAAGGAGTATCTCAATGAGTTTAAGAGCGGCGGTATAATCATCAATTTTTATCTCTTTCATTGCTGCCTCCCCTCAGAGAAATACTAATGGCAAGAGCTTTATCAACTCTTGCCATCGCTTCAGTCGGCATCATGCCCATATACTGTTTTAATCTTTTTTTATCTACTGTACGGATTTGTTCAAGCAAAACAATGGAATCTCTGTCAAGCCCTTCAAAGTTCTTTACTTCGGTATGTGTCGGCAATTTTGCCTTTGTCTGTGTCCTGCCCGTGATAGCGGCAATAATGACCGTCGGGCTGTGCCTGTTGCCCATATTATTGGAAATGATAAGTACGGGTCGTGTGCCGCCCTGCTCTGAACCGACAACAGGATTAAGCTCTGCGTAGTAAATGTCACCACGCCTGATTGTTCTTTCCATATTCTTTATAACCTCCATCTGTATTTAGGCAGGAACACCCTGCCTATGTAACAGCCAGATGCAAGGAAGTATTTAAGGTCGGGAGAGCATAAAACAAGCCCTGTTTCCATTGACCGCCTTGTATCTGGCTTTATGATAGGAAGTATCTTCTATTTGTCCTCGACACCCCGAAAATACTGATGCGTTAAACGCAAGGGAAGTCACCAAACGGTCAGCAGCGAACTGACGCCACGGGAGTTTCACCCCAACTGTCGGTCTGACAGAGCCGCCCTCATTGCCTGCGGCGGATTGGTTACCGCTCGGACTGTGACGGGACGGGAGTATCATTGTCCTCTTTGTGGGTTATGGCGGAATCAGGAGCTGCCCGATATTTTCAGTCGGCATTTTTCGCTCACTGCCTTTCGGCAGGTCATGGCGTACCGCTGCACACGCTTAGGCTTATTACAGCCACAAAGAGAATGTATTTGGTGAATGGGTATTCGGTTGTCAAAGAGCCGTCCCGTTTTTGCCATAAAGGAAAACAGGTGAAAGGGTTTTTAAACCCCTTCACCTGTTTGCTCACTCACCAAAGGCTGCGTGTAGTGTAAAATTTAAAAAAACTTAAAATTCTTTTTCAGCTTTTCAACCGCAATATCCACGCTGAATTTAACTGCTCTTTTCGTGCAGCCCTCCAGCTTCGCAATCTGCTCATAGGTCAGCTCCCCGAAAAAGTACAGCTTCAGCCTGCGCCGCTGCACTTCGGGAAGTTCGGAAACCGCCCTATGTAACTGCTCGTATTCGATGCTCTCCGAAACAATATCCTCAATCCGTTCTGCCTTATAAAAAGCTCTGTCATTCAGCGTTTCATCGGTCAGCTCGGAGTGTTCAATGTGCCTGCTCACCCTGTTCAGATGGGATATGTCCTCAAGCTCAAATCTGTCAAACGTCTGGTACAGCATTTCGTCAATCTCAATATTCTGCTGCTTTCCACGCCCGTCCTTAAAAGAGAGGTAATAATGCCCCTCGGTTATCGTCAAAGTGTACGGATTATACTTGTCCTTTTTTCGGTTTGGATGCTTTTCAGGCATTGTAATTTCCTCCAATCAATCTGAATTTTTTTGAAAATCCAGATTGAAAGGCGGAGAACGGCATCCCACGTCAAAAATAGCCCTGCGGCGTGTTCTAACAAAAAACGACAAAAGAAAAACCGTAAAGGCTGTCAGACCTTTACGGTTTAGGGAGATTTTAGTTCCAATATGTAGAAATATGACTTCTACTTGCAGGGTACAAAGCCCCCATGCACTGATGAGGATTTTTTTAACAGGCTATCCACCCATCCTCGATATAATATATGTAAATACAACACACTTCCCATATGTAAAAAAATCCCTCCAAACTGAAAACAGATTTGGAAGGACTTTTATTTTTGGCATGGCAAAGCAGCCCACCAAACACTGTTTTTTTATTTGGTGGACGTATCTACCTATGGTTTTATAAAAAGAAAAGCCGACAAACTGTGATTTCTCACACGTTCATCGGCTCTGCATCTAATGTGTCTGGCTCTGTGATGACTGTTACTTGTAAATTCTTCGCTTCAATCAATGTTTCCTGCCTACATTTTGGACAGTAGAGAGGATAATTTTTCAGAACAGTGTCCCCTCTAACCTTGTTACGGGTTTTACTTCCGCAGACAGGACAGAGTATCCATTGCGTTTTATCCATAATTATCTACCTAACTCCTTACATATTTTTGTAAAACTATGAGATTGCTGCACCAAAACAATTTCCCCCTCGCCATGCGGCTCTTGAAAACCATTATAATGATGTTCCAAGATTTCATCAGTTATTACAAATGGGGAGTTTGCATGTAAAGACAAATTTCTTTGCCGCAATCTTTTTTTCAGTGTTTCTTTACTTGCCTTTAAATATATCAGTTCCACTGTGCCACCTGCATTTGTAATTATTTTCCTATAATAATCCCGACTTTCTTTATTCCAAAAGCTAAAATCCAGAATAACATTTTCCCCGTTTTTAATAAGGCCTAACATTTTTTTGCGAAGTGCCGCTTCTACTTTTTCCGATAATTCCTCATATTGGTTATCTGGATAATCCATTCCCTTTCTTCCATGAAGTTTCCACATTTCCTCATCAATAGAAAGTCTGATATATCCCTCTTTTTCTTTCTTCTTTGCATAAGTGGTTTTCCCTGACCCGCATACTCCGCACATCATTATGACTTTACTCATATATACACCTCTTAACTGCTACTTCTCTCAAATATTCATTTGATGGCATCTGATTTCTCCCTTTTATTCTAAATGAGACTCCAATTTGTTATAATTCTTGTATATCTATTTCTTCAATAGCCTTATCTAAAAATATCTCCCCATCTAAATGCTCTAATTCATGGCAAAAACATTGTGCAAGTCCATCCTCGGCAGTAATCATTATTTCCTCCCCGTATTCATTCTGTGCTTGGATTATGACCTTTTGAGGACGAATTGTTTTCACGCAACGATTAGGAAAACTAAGGCAGGCTTCCCTACATTCCTGAACACCGCTGTAGCCTACAGTTGACGGATTTACCAATTTTAGACAACATCCATCATAATCAATTACAACAAGGCGTTTTAGTATTCCCACTTGGTTTGCTGCAATAGCTGCCCCATTTTCAGTGTGTTGAAGTGTATCCAACATATCATTAAGGATTTGTCTGATTTTGTCGTTGACAACCTTTACTTCCTTGCATCTTTTACGCAAGATTGGGTCATCATAATACCGAATATTTCTTAATGCCATTCCTTTCCCTCCTGCTACTATCAGCCCTCGACTTTCTTTGGCTTTCTTCAAACAAAAACACTTCCTCAATAGGGCAATCAAAAATTTGCGAAATATCATAAGCAAGCCAGATAGATGGTTCAAATTTTTCAGTTTCAATAGCGTTAATGGCTTGCCTTGATGTTCCTACCAATTCTCCCAATTGTTCTTGGGTCATTCCTTTTTCTTCCCTCAATTCTCTAATTCGGTTCTTCACTTATAATCTCCTTTCTGTAAGGTTGACTTTACTTATTATACTCTCTATTTTTTGTAAAGTCAACCTTACAGAAAACATTACTGAATTATGGAATGGGAAGAAATCTTACGTTCTGTTTCCTTATCTTTTCTACAAAACACAAGGCAAACTATTTGTAGGCAATAAAAATGCCTCCAAACATTGAGAAAATGTCTAGAACATAACAAATCAGCCACCGAAAATTCTATTATACTCGATAAACTTATCCTATTGATTTAAAATAGAACCGAAAAACTGTGATTGATCACTTGTTTCTCGGCTCTGCGGCTAAAGCGTCTGGCTCTTTAATAATGGTCATATGAGATTTCTTTACTCCTATAAGAGTCTGTTGCTTACATTTAGGGCAGTATAGGGGAAAATTCTTCAAAACTGTATCATATCTGATTTTATTACGGGTCTTATTGCCACAGACAGGACAATACAACCATGGAAACTGCAACATCCAATCTCCAAATTCTAAAATAAATTAGGATAAACCTTCAAACCATGATTGATACAATATAAATATAATTTTCCCCCAGAACTTATCGGAATACGAAAAGCGGGACTTTGTTCGGGATATAAACGGTTTAGTAACACCCTGTCACTTTTAACATACGCTGCAAAAGATATATAATGCTCCTTTTCCATCGGATGGTTAAAAGTAATATAATAGTCTATATCGCTTTCCTCTATTGATATTTCAATTTCTTCTGCCTTTTCTGTCAAATGAAGATACTCTAATTTTCGTCCACAACAAAAAATGGATGCACTCCCTGTGCTCACTAATATATTCCCACAAGTGGGGCAGACATAAAAATGAATTTTATCTATATTACCGCTGTCTGGCTTATTAGACGTAATTTCTCCCTCCATCATCTGAACCATATCAACACCCAATATAACAGACAGGTCTGACCAATAAGATAAATCTGGACATCCTAATCCACATTCCCACTTTGAAACTGTTTTATTCAACACACCCAGTTCATCCGCCAGATTTTTTTGTGTCATCCCTTTTTCTTTCCGTAAGTGTGCTATTAACTTTCCAATTTTAGTACAATCCATAATTTCCACCTCCTCGCTTTATCATATCATTTTTATAGGAATCTGGAAATGATACGAATCAGTTGTACCGGCATCTGCCGCAGGTTTGACATATCCAAAAACCGTTCTTGTCCATAAATATCACTGATTGTATCTTTGTCCTGTCCAATTGCCGCTGCTAAAAACAGAATCCCTTTGCGGCTATATTCACTGATAATCTGTTTCATATCACCTATGGCTGCTTTTCCAGTATAATCTGGCATGGCTTTCGGTTGCCCATCACTAATACTAATCAACAATTTTGTTGTCTGTGACATCTTTACTAATTTTTCTGCAAGAATCCGAAGTGCCATTCCATCTCTGTTATTACTGTGGCTCTGAATTGTCATAAGAGAATATTTATCATTCAATTGTGGCTCTTCCCAATCAATATAGGAATACATTGACATTCTTTCTATTGGCGAACGGTCTGCTGTATCTCCATAAATAAGCAATGGAATTTTACACGCCGTACAGAACTCATATACTGCAACAGCAGCCCGTTTCGCTGCTTCTAACCGTCCAAATGCTTTCATAGACGCTGACTGGTCAATGCGCAATGCCACCACAAGTGACGGTTCTTCTTCTGGCGGTCTCTTTTTTGAAAAATACCTGCAGTCTTGTGAAGATACCTTTTCAGCATGAAATTTTGTCCCATAAACACAATTTTTGCTAAAATCAGCAGAAACTTCATGCTCCAAGAGTGGCGTTGTCTTTCGTATCAGCTCCCTAATAACAGGCATCAATTCCAAAACCATTTTATTATATTCACGATGATGTGCCAATGTCGCTTCTGGACGATGAACAATCAAGCCGACTTTTTCATGAGAAGTTCCTTTCACCAATTCCCGTGCCTGTTGATTTAGATGTTTGCGAAAAGCCTTTTTTTCTTCTGCAAGTGCCGCCGATTCTTCGGGGGTTAGCTCATGGTAGATTGGCGCACCGTCCTCGCCAGTATCGGATTCTCTGGATTTTGCTGATAATTCTGTTACATCTACTGAAACACTTTCACTTTCTGGAGATTTTCTCAACGCAACTGCTGATTGCATATCTGCATCTAAGGGAACTTTGAGCGCATCATTCATTCCCTCTGTATGGATTTCCATGACCTCTCCATTTGCTGCAGCCAATGAAGCGGAAACATCTTCTAAAGCTGCCAATAGTCCTCGTTCCGACAGTGCCTTTTCCAGAATTGCAATCTCATCCTCATCTGTGGTTATTTTATAAATCACTTTATGATATAGAGCATCAACAATTTCTGAGCCTTGAAGAACCGCATCCGTCCAAAAGAAATAAGAACGCATTCCTGCCACACCTTTGATGGCATTTGCTTTCGCTGTTTTATCCAATTCAATAATTGTTTTCGCAAATATGTATAATAAAGTCTTATTTGTACATTCCACTTTCGCCGCTGCCCGTTCCACCATAACGCTAATCTCTGGCAAGTCCATCTTTTCACTATGTTGAACTCTATCACGCAAAGCCTCATTTAACGGGCGGCATCCATTATAACCTCTGTTTGTTGTTATAACTGCAATAAAATCTGGGTGGCGGTGGACGATGCGTGTTGGTAAATTGATACTGCCATCTGGCTCAAGAGCAGAATTTAATGCCATTAGCACCGCCGCATCCCGAATAACCGTAGGTTCTTGGATTTCAAGCAGCCATCCGTTTTCATAAGCTCTGATAATTTCTGACGGATAATATTTGTATTCAACTCCTGTTGAATCTATTTTTTCATCGGGCAGCACTGGCAGAATTGAGCCTAAAATATCTGACTTATCCATATCTGCAAAGCAGGTCACTTTTGTATAAGGCAAACCAAAATCTGCGGATAATGCTTTTGCTAATTGAGTTTTTCCAGAGCCTGCATCTCCCTCCAATAGTATGTTTGCTATTTTCATTTCTCCACGCATCCAGTTTCGCTTTACTTCCTCACAAATGCGATGCTCCGCCTGACTTTCAATATGAGTAACTGGTTTTATCCAGACAAGTTTTTGTTCTTCTTCTGTCAACTGTCTGGACGGCGACAGAAGATATTTATTTTCCATTTCAATAACACTCCATTTCTTCAAATATATGGGACAATGTCCGCATACGCTCTCCTGTAAGTTCTCCCAAATCGCTGAGAGCCTGCGAAAATTTTTTGATGTCGTTATCAATATCGGGATTGTCAATACAAATATTGACAGGCATTACACCCCCTTGTACGCCTATCCGTTCAATCACTGGATTATCTGGTTTATACAATAAAGGATAACGATATGCTTCCCGAAAATACAACATAGTACGGCTTAAAAATAGCATGAAATCCATTATTTGGTGGATTGGAAGTTCCATAGCAATACTTAATGTTCCATCTTCCTTTTCTTCCCAAATCTGCATGGCTATCTGCATATTTTTATTTTTTTCCATAACTGGCATACCAAGCGTAAGCCTTTTTATGTTTGAATGATATGCGTTTCGTCCATCAATACGGTCATATCCTTCGGACATAATTACAATATCTTTATTTACTTCCATATCTTCCTCGCTTTCGTATCTGTTATAAAACATTGTTCCCTTAATTTTTCCAATTCGTCTGTGTGGTCATCGTCGGGATTTTCATATTTTAGTATTTTTACAACAGAAAGTTCAAATCCTTCCTCTCCAAACTGATTCCAAAGTTCAGCAAGCCTTTTGTTTGGATGCATCCCTCCTGATAGCTTAAAGCGGTTGCTGTTAAAATCAGCTTTTGTATCTTTTGAGATACCCAAAAAAGATTCTCCCGTCTTTTTACACCGAAATGAAATCACACCCATTTCTGGATGGCGATTTTTCCATTGCTGCAATAATTCTTTTTTTCTTTTAGTATCCATTACTTTCACCTCGATTTAGATTGTACTGCAATCTATTCTCAATAACAATCCACGCTCCGTAGACTAAAAAACATGTCTCTGCTAAAATTAAAAATGTCACGATTATTATTCTGTACTCTACAAAAATATAGAAAATTGCCCACTGAAACTTTTATCCAGTGGGTTATTTTATCCGTTCTGTAGTGAAAAAAGAGCTGATGATCTGTGAGGTTTTTCACAAGTTCATCGGCTCTGCGTCTCTGCGGCTGGCTCTTTGATGACTGTTACTTTTAAATTCTTTGCTTCAATCAAAGTTTCCTGCTTACACTTCGGGCAAAAAAGAGGATATTGTTTCAATTCTGTATCCTCTCGTATCATAGTACGAGTTTTGCTTCCGCAGACTGGACAGAATATCCATTTCCCTTTATTCATAATTCCTCAACCTTTTCTGACATAACATTCTATACTTATGTGATAACCTATATCTCCCAAACAATGAATTTCGATTATTTAGCAATACCTCTATCTTTCCATTTACCGCCCATAAAACGGCAAAAAGCCAAGATTGCTGTACAAAACCACGTCAATGCAGTTGTCCACCAAATTCCCCACTGGCCTATGAATGAAATATTTGTCAAAACGAAAACAAATACAAGCCGACAGACTATTTCCACAATCCCATTCACCATTGAATAAGCAGAATCCCCTGCACCATTTAACAAATAGCGAAGCATTTGAGCCATCCCAAGTGAAAGGAAGAATATACTGGTGATATGGATACCCTTCACTGCATTTTCAATAATCGCTATGTCAGATACAAAAATATTCATAATCGCTTTTCCGAAGCCCCAAAATATAATTAGTAGAAACAACGAATATATGGTACATATTTTCAAAGCTGAAATCAGTCCCTGCTTTATTCTGTCTGTCTTTCCCGCTCCAATATTTTGTCCTGTATAAGTTGCCATCGCTGTCCCTAATGCAGTAAAGGGCTGCTGGATTAAGTTTTCTATCTGGTTTGTCGCTGTAAACGCTCCTATTACGCTTGTTCCAAATCCATTGATTACCCACTGCAAAATACAGCTTGACAGATAAATAAACGAATACTGAAATCCCATCGGTATACAGATTTTAAGAATTTGCTTTGCAACAGTTCTGTCAAATTTCGCTTGTTTTAACGCTATTTTAAAATAAGAATATTTCTTTACAGCATAAAAGAAACATAAAATACCTGCTATTCCCTGAGCTAACAAGGATGCTATTGCAGTTCCTCCCACGCCCATGTGGAAAGCAAGGACAAATACCAAATCAAAAGCGATATTTAATATGCTGCAAATCACCAAAAAAATAATCGGAGACTTTGCATCGCCTAATGAACGCAATATACTGAATGGTATGTAGTAGAGAATTACTATAATCAAACCACCCATAGATATTGACATATAGCTGATGGAATCCTCTAATAAAGAAACAGGCGTATTCAGCAATATAAGAATCGGTTTTGTAACAACTAATGCCAAAATCGAAACAATTATGGTACTTAATATACTTATTATCGTCCCATTCCTAATTGCAGATGCCGTGCCATCCTCATCATTTGCCCCATAAAATTGCGAAACAACAATTCCTGATCCAATCGCAATTCCCAAACAAAGCGATGTGAATACCATTGATACAGAGCCTGTTGCTCCTACCGATGAAAAAGCATTGGAACCTATTAAATGTCCTACTATAATTCTATCTACAAGTATAAAGGACTGCTGAAAAATTGTCCCCAACATAAGGGGAATAGCAAAACTCAAAAGCAATTTTGTAGGATTGCCATTTGTCATATTTGTTTGTGTACTCATTTCACTCCTCCTTTTACCTGCATTATTATAGGTCTTGCAACGAAAGAAAAGAAGGACACAAAATAGATATAATCATTTTATCCGATGAAAAAAGGGCTTTACCCTTTCAATGGATAAAGCCCTATAAATTAACTTTTATTATTTTACGAATCGTATCATAGGATAGACTAAACTGTTCGCAAAGCTCGTCAATACTTGTATTTTTTTGATACAGTTCCACAATATTGCTATTCCTCTGTTCATAATACTGCCTTGAACCGCTTTTACTTCCCCATGATTTTTTATTCTCTGTTGATGGAACATATAATAATTGTCCATTCACATAAGTGGATAGCTCCTTTAGAAGTTTCTTCGGAAGCACATCTGCTGCATTCAAATATTCCATAATTTCTTCCGTCCTTTACTTAATATGATTAAATAAAGTGCAGAATCAGCAGACCATGCAACTTTTACTTAACCCATACAGACCGTTGCATTCTGCTATTCTGCATGGGAAAATTCACTATCTGAACAATTTTGAATCCGAAAGTCCATTACCAAACACCTCCTTCGGTAAATCCAGTGACAAATGAAACATAAATGTTAGAGTATTGTAACATACTTTTTCTGAGAAATCAATTCTTTCTAAAATTCTATTTATTCACCGCTCCATCCCTAATATAGAACTTCTAGTTCCTATTCATAGAGATTCTATCTCGTTTAATGAGAACTTTTATCTCTGTAAAATGGAACATAACAAATTTCAGAACAGGCGGTGGACATATGGAAATGGAAAAGAACAAGAAAAACAGATACGGATTTGACTTCACTCCGATAGGGCTTGACATCAAAACTTTTCGTGAAGCCCAAAAGATAACACGGGAGAAATTAGCGGAAACGCTTGATATTTCGCCACGGCATCTCCAAGCAATCGAACTGGAAGGAAAACATCCAAGCCTCGGACTTTTGGCATATATCGCAACAATATTCGATATGCCTATCGACCCGTACATATTTCTAGAAAAAACAGATACCAAAAGTGCCATGCGGAAACGCTTGGATGTGCTTCTGGATAAACTGAACGCCAGAGATTTATCCATTCTCGAAGCGACCGCAATCGCCTTATGTAAGGCAAAAGAGCAGCCAGAGGATTGACCTCTGGTTTTTCTTTCACCCATTCTGCCATCAATAGGCAGGGCATCCGTATCCGTAGATAGAGCCGCTCCCGACTGAATAGCTCCGCTGTTTGCAGGCATCGCCAGAGTTGCCCTCCACGGTATAGACCGTGCCATTCTCGCATTTCTCCACGATTCCCACATGGTCAATAGAACCGTCATTCCCCCAATCAAAGAAAATAATGTCGCCTGCCTGCGGCTCATAGTTCCTGTCCTGCCATTGCCCTTTGCCTTTGAACCAGTTTACACCGTCCGAGCAGAGGGAGAATTTCGGGATGATGCCGCTTTCCAGATAGCCGCACTGGTCGGCACACCAAGAAGTGAAGCAGGCACACCATTCCACACGTCCGTTAAAGCCGTACCAACTCCAATAAGGCTGACCGCCCTCATTGCCGAGCTGCGTTAAGGCAACCTCTACAATAGCTTGATTGCCGCCGCTTGTAAATGCCCGTCCGTATGGGTAATAGCGTAACACATGGGCGGGGTACTGCGTGTCGCCGTATTTTTCCCAACCTAACCGCTGTGCCTGCATAGCGGAAAATTCCACCGCATTTGCATAGGAATAGCCGCCATAGTTGGTCTTTGCCCATGAGATATAGCCGTTGCCAAAGTTATAGCCCTGCAAGGCGAGCTTGATACGCTCCATGTCAATCGGGCTTTCCACCTCGGCTGATGCGAGGGCGGCTTTTAATTCCTGCACGCCGCACTCGATGGAATACTCTGGGTCTTTGATGCCGTTTGGCTCATGGGGGTATTTCTTATTGAAGCTCCCCTCCGCCGCCTGCATCGGGTCACTGCCCTTTCCCCCAGATTCCTGCATCATCACCGCTTTTATCAGTTCCACATATTCGGGGATGCCGTACTGCTTCGCATATTTCTGTATCAGCGGAGTGTAGGCTTCCACTTCCGCACTGACAGGGGTATAGGAAGTGCTGTCGCTGCCGCCGCCAAACAGGGAAACGGCACACCCAAGCAGGACAACGATAAGGATTATCACAACGGCAACCCAACCGCCTGCGATAAGGGCGGAAATCAACGCCTTAGTCCCTGCGATAATCGCTTTGACTGCTGCAATGGTGGCTCTGACCGTTGCTTTCGTTGCTTCGGCTGTCGCTTTTGCGGTGGCTTTCGCTGTCTGTGCTGTTTTCTGTGCCGCTTTGACAGATGCTTTCGCCGTTTTCTGTGCTGCCTTTGCGGTCTGCTCTGTGGTCTTAATCGCTGTCTTGGATGTTGCCTTTGCGGTTTTCACGCCTTTTTCCGTAGCCTTGACTGTCCCCTTAGCTGTTGTCTTGACTGTTTTCTCTGCATTTCTGGCTGTGGTCTTGATGGTCTTTTTCCCCTGCTGCCTTGTCTTAATCAACTGGTTTACTCCTGTCTGGGTCTGGGACATTTCGCCCTGCATGGGAGCATTGGGGACAGGAGAACGGCTCGCTGTCCCGTTTCGGATCAGCGAGCCGTTCTGTTCTGCAACAGCCTGTGCTTTTTTCTGCTCTGCGGCTTTCACCGCACGCTTGGTCTTAAATTCAGCGATTTTATCCTTTGCCCTGCCGATATTCTCTTTTGTGGTCTGAACGTTTTTCTGCCCCTGTTTGTTAAATTGATGGATTCCCTCGTCTTTGATACGTCCCGAAGCATGGGAGAACTTATCGGCAGCATATTCCGTGGGGGAATTTTCTTCCGCATAATATCCCTGCTCCGCCTTATCCTTGGTCTTGGCATAAGCGGACTTCATGCGTTCCCCTGCAATGGCAGCTTTGTCTAAAGTCTTTATCGTTCCTTTGACCGCATCTCTGGTCTTAATGTCAGCCATATTACAAAACCTCCTTTCCCAGAGGATTTGCGGTCATGTCAGTTTACCTTTTTCGCCACGACTACGAGCCTGCCGTTTGGTGCGGAGTATTCGCAGGTGGATAGGGCAATGAGCTTATCGCCGTATTCAGCAGTCACACCCGTATCATATAAGGCAAGTTCTTTGCACTTCTCGACATAAGCATCAAACTCTTTTTCATTTTCTGCATTGACAAAATTATAATAGCGATAGCCCTGCGAGCTGTACGCCACGGTCTTAAATACGGCGATGACTTCATACCTGCCCTGCTCCGTGAGTGTGTCAAACTGGATAGTCTTATGCTTCTCATAAAAGCTCTTGGATTTGTAATCTTCCAACGCACCGAACATCCTGCCGCCTTTGATGTGGTGTCCGTAAATAATCAGATTATCGCTTGTCAAAATGTCGCAGTCCTCTTGGATATAAGGCACACCTAAATCGCTGTATTCCTTTTCAAAATTATGCTTCAGATAAAAATTCGGGTTATTCCTGCTCTGCATGACAGGGTAATTGATGGTTGTTCCATCGATGGCAATCCAACCCGCCATATCCTCATTCTGCAAATACAGCTCCTTGTATTTCGCAAGAATATCCTCGCCCTCGCTGACAGGCGTATCTTTATCTTTTGGCGGTTCTTCCTCTGGCTCGGCGTTCTCCACGACCTCGGCAATCTCCGCAAAGACTTCGGTCTGCACATCTATCTGCTGGTAATGGCTGTAAATCTTTAAGCCGCAAAAAACCGCTGCTCCCAAGAGGGCGACAGCGGCGGCAGTACAGATAATGGTTTTATAGTTTTTCAAATTCATAGGCATATCCTCTCTTTGCTATTTTTTATTTACCGTGTATGCTCCGTCTGCTTTTTAGGGACAGGTAAATCCCTGCAATATTCGGGATACCTTACCTTGATGCCCTCCATGAAATACGGGGCAAACTCGCAGCAGAACAATTCCTCTGGCGTGGAATATTTCTCACGCCCCTCCTCTGCGTAGCCGTTCCAGAGGTTAAAGGCAAGGTTGCAGACCTTGACCGTGCCGCTTGTCTGCCACCCTGCGTGCATCCCCTCTGGCTCAATGCAGTCTGTCTTAAAATCAAACATGGAATTGATATTTTTCCTTGTTTCCTCCGCTATCCCCATCACATAGAAAAATGCCCTGTGGTAACAGTCGTTGACTTTACATTTCATCATATTTTCCAGAAAAAAATCATGGTGGGCTGCGTTGCGAAACCTTATCTCTGACATAGATTTACACCTCCCCAAATTTAGTCGTCATCAGCTTATACAGCTCCGTATTCCGTGGGAATTTATTGACGAACGGCACAAGGGAGCTGCCCACTTTCAAAAGCCCCTGCCCCGCACCGACATTCGTGATATAGCTCATCTGCAAATCGGAGATGTTAAGGAGCTTCGCAAGCTCGATACGGTCTGTCGATGCCTGATTCAGCATGATAATAAATTCGCTGTTGGCAAGCATCGTCCTTGCCGTATGGCTCTGCAAGAGGTCATCGACATTTTGTGTGATACCAGTACAGTACGCCCCATACTTACGCACACGCTTCCAGAGGGTAAAGAGGAAGTTGGCAGAATACTCATGCTGAAACAGCAGATAGATTTCGTCAATGAAAATAAAAGTGTTCCTGCCTTTTGCCCTGTTCATCGTGATGCGGTTTAGGATGCTGTCAAGCACCACAAGCATACCAATAGGCTGTAACTGCTTGCCCAAATCCAGAATGTCATAGCAGATAAGACGGCTGTGGGTGTCAACATTCGTATGCTTGGCAAAGGTGTTGAGAGAACCGTCCGTGAAAAGCTCAATCGCAAGGGCGATTTCCTGTGCTTCTGGCTCATCCTGCTTTAACAGCTCTTCACGGAAGTCCTGCAAAGTCGGCGGCGTCCCCATATAGTTCCCCTGCTGATAATAGCGGTACACACTTGCCGTACAGCGGTCAATGATGGATTTCTGCTTTGCCCCAAGGCTTGCCCCGCCGATAAGCTGCTCGCAGAGGGATAAAATAAACTCTGATTTCAAGATGACAGGATTTGCACCGTCGCCGTAATCAGAGTTCATGTCCATTGCATTGATGTGGTTGTCGCTCGTCGCCGAGATGTGGATAACCTCGCCCTGCATCGCCTTTACAAGAGGGGCGTACTCTCGTTCGGGGTCTATTACCAAGACATCAGCGTTAGGGTCAGTCAGAATGATGTTCGTCATTTCCTCTTTCGCCGTGAACGATTTGCCCGCACCAGACACGCCGAGGATAAAGGAATTGCCGTTCAAAAGATGGCGGCGGTTAGCGATAATCATGTTCTTTGAGATTACGTTCTGCCCGTAATACACGCCGTCCTTATGGTAGATTTCCTGCACACGGAAGGGGATGAATACCGCAAGGCTCTCCGTCGTCAGTGTCCTTAACGCATCAATCTTCCTCACGCCGAACGGCAGGGCGGTGTTCAGCCCGTCCATCTGCTGATACTTCAGCACGGCAAACTGGCAGAGATGCTTCCTTGCCGTCGTAAGCAGGGCTTCCGTGTCATTGTCAAGCTGCTCTTTGGTGTCTGCGGTATGCACCATCGTAAGCACCGCAAACATCATCCTCTGGTCACGGGTCGTCAAATCATCGAGGAACTCCTTGCTTTCCTTTCTCTGCTGCTCCAAGTCGTAGGGGATGACGGCGGAAAAGTTGTTGTTCTGGTTCTGCTTCCTCTGCCAGTTCGTGATGTTGGTTTCCACACCAAGCAGACGGTTTTCCACCTCCCGCACGGCTTCATCCGTCGGGACAGGCACGACGTCCACGGAGAGCATCATGTTACGGTTCAGCTCACAAAGCTCAGCCACCATGCTGTCCTTGATATAGGCGGCGTACTCTCTGAGGAATATCACACGCCCGTAGCGGTTTCCCATCTTAAAATAATCTTTCTCAAACTCAAAGGAGTCGGGGCAGATATAGTCCTTGAAGTCGTGACCTTTCCGCATAGTCTGCCCCATGTCAAAAGCAAATGCCGTTTCCTCGCCCGTGCGGTAGAAGTCATGGAAGATACGCAGCTTGTCGTTGGCATCCAGTTCCGTACATTTCGAGCCTAAACGGTTAAAATGCCCGATAAGGTCAGCCCCGACACGGGCAAAGTAATTCCTCGCTTCCTCGATGTTCTTCTTGCAGACGGAAACAGTTACATATTTGTCCTGCACGGTGGAGTTTGCCCCCGTCGCCTTGTCCAGAAGCATCTTATTGTATTCCTTACGGTATTTATCCAAATCGTCCTCCGCCATCGGGATTAAGATTGTCTGCTCAAAATCCGCTTTATTGAGCCTGCGGTTGTTGATAGTGATTTTCGTGGTCGCCCCGCTGTCGAGGGCATTTAAAAGCTCCGAGTATTCGAGGAACATCGCTTCCTTGTCCTCACGGCTCGCCACGGCGTAGTTGATGTCCTCAAACTTGAATGTCTTTGCGTATTTGTTCCTGCCCACAAGGAAAATGCCGTCCTCCCACATGGTCTTTAACGGGATGACCGCCTGCACCGACTTCGGCACGATGAATTTCTCCCTGTCCTGCTTGAACAGCGTTTTCAGCGTCTTAATCATGGTCTACCTCCTTGCGCTTTCTTGATTTTTCATTTTTCTTTCTGGCTTTTTCAGCCTGTTTTCTCCGCTCCTTTGCCGCCTTGCGCTTTGCCCTCCTGCGTTTTTTCTTTTTCTTCTCCTGCACGGCGGGCAAGCCCTTTTCATGGGCTTCAATGGCGTTCTTCACCGCTTCGTAATATAAATTCTCTGGGGCAAATAAAATCTTCTTCGGCATCAGAAACTGCGACTTTACCCACGCCCACACAAACTGCTCGGCGGTCATGCCGTTGTACCTTACAAACCCCATGACCGCAAAAGGGGAAGCCCCCAAGATGCACATCCAGCTCAATGTTTCCGTCCCGAACCTGCCACGGAGCAGGAAGAACAAGCCGACCGCCACGCCGCAGGCAAGCAGGGAAAACAGGAACTGCCGCATCGACAGCCCGAAGAACATGGATTCCGTGTAGTTGCGGATTTCCTTATTTATCTTTACTTCCAATCCATAAACACCTCCTTTTGGCACAAAAAAATCGCCATCTTTGGTAAAATGACGATTCTTCAAATTTATTCAGTTTACCTCCAACTCATTCTTGCGTTATATACATTGTTTACAGCTTCGATATAGCATATGAAAGAGGGATGGTCGTGGTCGTTCTGCCGCAGGTATCTGTTTTTAATATCCAGATACTGCGTCCTGACAAGCTGCCATTTTCCCCTTTCCTTGATATACTTAGCCTTTTTCTGTATTCCCGCAGAATGAGGGGCTTCGTTCCAATAGTATTCATCCAGATAGGTGAACCCCGTCTTTTTAAGTTTCAGTCTGTAAAAATGTTCCGCTGTATCCCTGCAAACAATACAGACATCCATCGAAAACTCGGTAGGATTGCCTTCAACAAAATGCACTTTCTTCGTAGTCAGAGAAGATGTTGAATTTTTGCAATCTCCCCAACCATATTCGTTCAGCACCTTATTAAAGGTTTTTCTTGCACATTCTCTTAAAAAACCACAATCCTCAAAATCTTCACACCTTACAATTTCAAGGTTGTAATCCAAATCAATCGGCAACGAAGCGTTTTGTACGATGAGGTTTCGTGCGCCGCTCCCTACAAGAAAGAATCTTGCACCAATATCATAGTCCTCTTTCAAGCAGTGGCAGAAATCCTGCATTATCCCACCACATAAATTCCGCATACGGCTTAGAAATTCCCTATCTTCTACATAGTCAAACATAAAATCTCCTTTCATCCCCAAGCCTGCCATTTAGACTTTAAAATCTAAATCATTATATCATAATCATCCGACAATCATATGTCAAGTGATTTTACAATTTTTTCTGCGGTGAGCCTGCTTGATTCCGTCCTTACAAACGCACTTAATTTCATTCCGTTATAGCCCCATCATTTCCCTTACCACACGGTCTGCCATCTTGACCGCACCGACAAGGACGAGCATATTGAACGCCAATTCCCCGATATAGCCCCATACCATCGTGACCGCAGCCGCATCGGGATTGACTACTGGCGGGGAAGCCGCAAACACCGAAAATATAATGCAGGCAAGCACGATAATTGCACCCTCAAGGCACACGGCACAATAACTCTTAATGAAGCTCCTGCCCACATTCTGGCTCGGCTCTCCTGCAAAGGACGATAGCGGCACGGGAGCGATTGCGGTATAAAGGTACAGCTTGAAAAACCTGCCGTACACCGACATTATCATAATGAACGACAGCACCATGATGAACAGACCGCCTATCAGCGTGACCGCCCATAGGGGGATGCTCTCAAAAAAGCCGCAGTCCTCAACCGCCGTCACAATCTCCTGTGGGAGTACCGTCTTTTGAGCCGTGCCAAATCCTGCAGCTTTCATAATGGTGGAAATCACGCCCTGCACTATCTGGAACAGAGCCATCATCAGCTCCAATCCGTAAGTCACCGCACCTTTGGCAAGTGCGAAGCGGATAAACAGCTTCAATGCGTGTTCGGGCTTCTTGACCTGTGCAAAGTCGCCGCAGGTACGCATCACGCCCACGACAAAGAACAGCACGAGCAGGGCAAGCCCGATTGCCTGCAATGCACCGTGGATGTCAACGATGACTTTCCATATCGCACCGCCTTTGAAATTCTCTGGGGACTGGGTAATGAGCTGCCATATCTCGGCTAACTTCTCATTCCAAGTGTTAAGGGCGTTCTCCAAGTTCTGGACTACCCAGTTATCAGACACATAGACCACCTCCTGTTTTTTCTGGATAAATGCTTATCTGGACATCAGACGCCACTTCATTGCCCCACACATCCCAACCGTCCGCTTTATTACGGGCAAACAGCTCCAACCTCGGCAAATCCCCCATAAGCTCAACGATTTTTTCCCTTGCTTCATCGGGCTTCTGACTATGCCCACGCAGAGGGCTGATAAGGAACTGATGCACACGGGCGGATTTCCTGCGGATTTTCCCTTTTGTGGCAAGCAGGCAGATTTCTGCATTGCCCCTCGTCCAAAATCCCAGACCAAAAAACCATCCTTTCCCGCTTTTATTCTGCTTCAGCCAGACAAAGGCGACTGTCTTGTACTGGAATCCCCATGCCTTAATCACCTGCAATGCTTCCTGTAATTGTGGGAAAGTCGCCCATAAAAACAGCACGCAGTCGTCAGCCGCCACTTCCGCAATATTTAATTTGCAGATTTCACCTACACTCATGGTACTGTAATGATGTTCCGCAGCCCCAGAAAGATTTTTCTGGTCATAACGCCACGGCGGGTCAGCGTAAATGATGCTGTATTTTTTTACATTCTCGATAACTTCAACACCTCCATCCTTAAAGTTGGATAACGGAGCAAGTTCCGCAAGGCGGATCTGCCCCGTTACCCTTGTCTTATATCAGTCTGTTATTTCAGTCTGTTTTGGATTAGCCCGTGATGAGGGTCAAAATCTCCTTCGCAAAGGTAATCACAACGCCGCCCGCCAGTGTGAGAAAGCCGTTCGCCCTCTGGGACGGGTCGTGGGATTTCAGCGACAAGCCGACCTGCACGATGCCGAAGCCGAGCATAATCATTCCGACCGCCCGTATCAGACCAAAGATGAAGTTGGAAAGGTTGTTGACAACGGCAATCGGGTCGCTGGCGGCAAAGGCGGTCATGGACGTTCCAAGCATCAGAGCCGCAGCCAGTACCGCCATGCAGTAGAAGCGGAAGCCTCTTTTTACCTTGCCTGTCATCGGCAGTTTCTGGGTTGCTTTCTTCTCGTTTCTTTTAAAAAGTTTCATAGGGTGATTCCTCCTTATAAATTGAATATTTCTTCCAAGTCCTCATCGGACAGAAGCTCATAGGAAGTGCTGACAGGGTTGAGCGCAACAGCGTCTTTGGGAATATCCCCGCCAAACACAAAGGTTGCGACCGCCTGCATCGGCTCACCGTGGATATACGGCGGCTTCCCTCCGTCTGCGGTCAGTTTCACGTTCGGGTGTTTCAGGATGTCGTACTTCAAATCCATGACGGGACGCTCCCCTCGCACAAAAAGAAGTGCGTAGCGGTTGTCTAGCATACGCACCTCGTCTGGCGTTAAAAGCTCACGCCCCGAAATCTGGTAGTTAGTGGAATAGTTGCCGCTCCGCCCAGAGCTTTTCCCGTAGGTGTTCGTGTCTATCGTGGCTTTTCCAAGAAGCTCACTTACAAACTTATGGGTACTCTGCTCGTTGCCGCCGAGATAGAGGAACTCATCGGCGTTCCCGACGATGCTTTCCCACTGTTTCTCAAACAATGCTTTGAGCTGTGCCAGATTTTGCAGGATAATCGAAACGGACACGCCCCTTGACCTCATAACTGACAGTATCTTGTCAAAGTCATCGGGCAAACTGACGTTCGCAAATTCATCCATAATGAACTGGCAGTGGACGGGCAGGCTCCCGCCGTACTTGTGGTCGGCGAGGTAGAATAGCTGTTGGAATAGCTGCGTGTATAAAAGCGACACCAAAAAATTGAAACTGGTGTCGTTGTCTGGTATCAGTGCGAACAGTGCGACTTTCTTCTCGCCCAAAGACGGCAAATCAAGTTCGTCCGTGGCGGTCAAAGATGCAAGGCTTTCCAGATTGAACTTCTCAAGCCTTGCGGCAAGGGTTATCTGGATGCTCTTTAATGTCTTTGCCGAACCAGAATGGTAATCACGGTAATATTTCAAAGCGATATGCTCTGGGTTTACCATCTCCAAACGGTCAAACAGTTCGTCAAGCGGGCTTACATAGCTGTCGTCATCCTCCCTTACCTCACCTGCCCTTAAAAGCTCCATCACCATCGGGAAATTCTGCTCGTCTGGCGGGGCTTCGTATTTCAGATAGAATACGAGGGATAAAAGCAGCATACTCGCCGCCGTGTCCCAGAACGGGTCTTGCGACTGGCTTCCTTTCGGCGTGGTCGCCTTAAATAAATTTGTTACCAACCTCTGCACGTCGTTGTCGTTTCTTAGATAGACAAACGGGTTGTAGCAGTGGCTCTTGTGCATGTTGATTAAATCAAGCACACGCACCTCATAGCCTTCCTGTTCCAGAAGCCCGCCCGTGTCACGGACAATCTCGCCTTTCGGGTCTAAGATTACCATTGAAGTGTTGCACTGCATGACATTGGGTTTGCAAAAAAATCTGGTCTTTCCCGCACCAGAGCCGCCCACCACAAGGATATTCAAGTTCCTGCGGTGTTTCTTCCCGTCAAGCCCGATGCGGACGCTCTGGGTCAGCAGCTTGTTTTCCGATGCGTCTTTATCTCGGTACTTTTTATTGAGCGTACCTGCGTTGCCCCATTTTGCAGAGCCGTGTTCCTCCCCCTTGCGGTAGTTCCTGCGTGTGGAGAAATAAACGCCGATTCCCATGCCGTAGGCAAGCAGAAAAATAAGGACAGTCCTTATGCTGTCCTTACACACCGTTATGGAAAACGGGTTCTCGATTGCCACGGATAGATTCTCTATAATCTCCACGATGCCGCCGCTGACATAAGGGGCAGTCAGCAGGGCAAGCCACACGACAGGGATGATGCCGCATAAAGAGAGGATTAAGCCTGCCTTATAATCGTCACCGTTCTTCATGGCATTTGCACGGGGCGACCTTTACTTTCTTGGTCGGGGCGTATGCCACCCTGCTTATCAGCTCGTCAACAGGCTCGGTGGGGCGTTCCTCCTGTATCTGCTGTGTCCGCAGGGTATTGAGGGCATTGAGGACGATATTTTTATCATATTTGTCCAATGCCAAGTGGTAGCGTTCTTCTTTCATGGGCTGCACCTCCGATTAGCGTTCCTGCTCTTTGGATTTGGGCGGCTTGTTCTTTTCAAGGCTCTTATACATATCCGACTGGATTTCGCCGAGTACGTCACGCATCGAGCCGAGCTGCCCTTTAAATTCCTGCGTTTCCATGCCCGCAAACTCTTTCGGGAGATTGTCGAATCGGAAGCCTTTCGTGTCCACGCTGTAGCGGGAGCTTACCATATAGGCGACGCAGAACGATTTGAAATCGGAATCATCACGACTCTCCTTGTGCTTGCAGTCAAAGACCGCCGCCGACACTTCCTTTGCCATGCTGACAAAGAGCTGTTCTTCATTCAGTCCCGTCTTGATGAAGATGGTCTGCTGTGCGCTGTCATAGAACGCAGGCAGCTCAAGGTCGTCCACTGGCACAAAGGAAACGGGGCTTGCGTCAATCATCGCCGACACAAGCTCCCGCATGGTCTTGGATTCCTGCGGCTGCTGCCTGTCCTTTGCCGAGGTCTGGGAAATGTCGTAGACCACTTTTGCGTTGTAGCCGACCGCCTTTGAGCCGTCCTCCCGCTCGTATTCTTTCCCCGGCTCAAGGATGGTGATTTTCTGTGCGTCCTTGTCCACATAGGCACGGCTCTGTTTCCAACTGCCGTAATCCTTAAGCTGCGTCGCTTCGGGCATCTGTGCCGAAACTAAAATAGCGTTGTTGACGGAGTAGCGGTCAAAATGCCCCTGCACATCAAGGTACTGCTGAAACGCATCTCCGTCCGCCATCATTTTTTCGCAGGTCGTGTCTATCAGCTCATAGGCTGCTTTCCGCTGCTCCTGTTTCTGCGCCGCCCATTCCTCTTTGTTAAAAGGTCTGCCGCCGCCACTGAATACATCATAGATACTCATGCTTATCTTGCTCCTTTCGATTTTGGTTTCCGTTTCCGCTTCTGGGGCTGCTTATGCTCCGTCTTTCCTGCGGGCGGCTTCTTCGCCCTGTTGGGAGATTTCTCTTTGTCAAGGTTCGGGGAAGCGTCCGCTTCCTGCTCCTTTCTGCCCTCCTTGATTTTCCGCAGTTCCTCCCTGACTGACGGCTTTTCTGCCTTAGCCATAGTAGCCCCCTCTGCGGGCTTCCTTTGCTGCTTTAAGGTAGGCTCGGACAGAGGGGATTTTTCTGTCTTTGCCACCGAGGGGTTTGGGGCGTTCTCCTCTTTCTGCATAGGCTTTCCCATAAGGGCGTCCATGAGCCTGTCTTTCTCCGCCTTTCCCTCCACGCCGATGTCTGGCTCTGGCTGACCGTCCTCTGCCCCTGCGTCTTTCGCATCTGTGGTCTTGGCATCTTTCAGCCTGCTCTTTTCTTCTTTCGTTTTGCCCTTTGCCCCTTTCGATTTCTCCGCTTCGGTCACGATAGAAGCGGTATCTACGGAAGCAAGGCTGAACCGCTCCACGATGCGGCTGATTTTCGATGCATCCTCCGCACGGGCAATCACGTCCACCTCCGCATCGGGGTCTTTGTTCTTACGGTCTGCAAGGACGCAGTAGAGTACGCCGTATTTCTTCGCTTCCTGCGTGAACTTCTTCAAGTCGCCGCTCTTTACGGTAAAGACTTTTAATTCTTTCCCAGAACGGAGCATGTTAGTGAGCCTTGCCTTTCCTTTGGTTTTCTGTTCCTCTTTTAAAATGGAGTAGAGCAGGATGGCGATGTTTTTCGCACCTGCCCCCGTGATTTTGGCTGCGACCTCAAATCCCTCCAAGCTCATCCTTACGATTTGCTCTGCCGCTTCGCCGCCTGTGTTCATGCTTCATCAGCTCCTTTCCTTTTTCTTTGTTCTCGTCTGCCCGTATGGTATGCAACTTCTCTTTGAGAATGTCGCTGCGGGCTTCGATTCCCTCACATAATCTGACCTCCTTCCGCAATGTTTTCAGCCGCCCCGTGATTTCAGAGATGCGAGCTTTGACCGCTTCTTTTTCTTCCCCGACAGATTTTCGGGATTGGGAGTAAAGCCCCTTTCGCTGTTCGGTCAGCTCCTGCATCTCGGATTCCAGAGAGCCTTTATAAGACAAAAGCTGCTCCGCCGTATCTATATGGCAGCGGCAGAGCAGTCTTGTTTCGTTGGTGATGGCTTCCATCTTCAGCAAATCGTCTTTCAGAAGATAGTGAAGCCTTGTATAATTCGGTTGTTTCTTCTTTGGCAGGATGCCGAGCTTGTAGCAGTAGTGGAGATACAGCCCACGCAAGCCGCCGATTTTCTTGGCATCCTTTAACATGCCTTTTACCCTTATGACCTTAACTGGTCTTGTCGGCTCGGAAAATCGGGAGAACTTGACCGCATAGGAATTTTCCTTGATGCGTTCCGTTATCCTCTCGTTGGTGTAATCCTCGCCGAGCTTGTAAAGCCGTTTCGGTCTTTGCCATCCTTTGCCGATAATCGTCCAGTATTTTCGGTTGGGGTCGAAATTGATGCGGTATCCCATTTCCGCTAACTGGCGGTCAAAGTCTTTTAACGTAAAGGATTTTGAGATGGCTTCGTCCACCGCCTGCCGTGCCACGGTATCCCTCGTAGGCAGACCGTTCTTCTCGGCTTGGCAGAGGACATAGGGCTTCTTCCTGCCGCTTGGGTGTTCAATGACCGATAAGGAATACTCACGGCACAATTCATCCGAACGCTGGCGGAGCAGCCGCAGGTTCTTCTTGTTGTCGTGGTAATGCTTTCCGTCAATATAGGAAACAGAGTTGACGACAAAGTGGTTGTGCAGGCATTCCGTGTTCAGATGCGTCGCCACGATTACTTGAAACCTTTCTCCCCACATCTTCTCCGCCAGCTTCACGCCGACCTCGTGTGCCTGCTCTGGCGTGACCTCGCCCGCTTTAAAACTTTGGAAACCGTGGTAGCAGACAATCTCACTCTGGTCGTTCCATTGGGCTTTTGCCATCATCATCTCGTCCCTTGCGGTGGCAGGGTCGCAGTTTACGCCCGTGACGAAAAACTGACGCTCGGTCTTGTCGCTGTTGGTGGCGTACTTCATCACATCGCCCATCGCCTGCAAGTCCGCATCCGTGTATTTGGGGTTGGCGGTCTTTTCTGGGTTCTCGGCGTAGTCGATGGGGTGGTCGAGCCTGCCCCTTACGTCCCATATCTCGCAGACCGCCATCAGCCCGACATCTTCCTCGGAACAAGGTAGCATCTGCCCACATCCAGACGGAAGTCCCGCCACCGCTTGGCTTCGTCATAGAGCATCGGCGTGTCCACAAAGTTTAGGGCATTCGCCTTTGCCGCAAGCTGGTTAATGCGGTTGCCAATGGCGGACAGCTCCCGCATGATTTTATAAAATTCTGGGTCTGGCTTCTCGCACAGGCGGTAGCCCATGACCATCGCCTGGAGCAGGGCTTGCCTTGAGTGTCCCGCCCGCTCCGCAAGGGAGCAAAGGTATTCAGCTTCTTCCTCGGTCAGTCGGAACAGTATCTGCACGTTTCGTTTCCGCATCCAAATCCCCCTTTCCCTCGGACAGCCTGTTAATCTGCAGCACGCACATACACGCCACGCCGCACATCCCTCCGAGCGTTGTGCCGAGAGCGAAGAACAATAATTCTCTCATCCTTAAAAACTCCTTTCTTTCTGCCGCACTCTGGCGGCGGTCTTTTCCATGGGGTATTAGGGGAGCTTTCCCCTAACAAGCGAATTTTGTTTCCATCGGCAGATGGATAACCAAATTCAGTGCTTGGTAAGACGTGTCTTTAATCCCCGCCCCCGTGACAGCATCCTTTACACATCATTCTGAAGCACGGACATTCCGAACAACAGCCGTCCTCAAAATCCTCTCCCTCGGATTCGCTTTCTTCCCCTGCGTCCTCTATAGTGTCGTTAATCTCGGCTTCGCCGCAGACAAAATCCCCGTCGGAAAACCTCACAAGGTCGGTGTCAAACAGGACGGTCTTTAACTTCTCCGCCGCCTGTTCGGGGCTGTCGGCATGGATGGAAACGGTCTTTGCATAGTGGGCGACAAGGGTCACTTCATAATTTTTCAATCGGTCTTTCCTCCCTTTCGGTCTGAAATTTTGTTGTGGTTACAGTCATTTTTGGAAAAAAATTTTCACGCAGTCAGCGGGCATCCCTCCTTTCACGGCTCGGTTTCTGCCTTGCAATCCCCAGATAGGACATTAAAAAATCGTTGAAGTCCTTGCCGGCTGGCGGCGGTTCATCAACGATTCGGTAGTCTTTCTGCAATAATTCTTTCAAAGCGGCGGTACATAAGCGACCTGCCCTGTCCTTATCCAGATGCAGAAATATAGTTTTGATTTGTGGGTTTGCTTTTAAAAAAGTCGTGAGGGCAACGGGGATTTTGCTTTCTTTCAGCTCCTTCTTTGGCTGATATACGCCCGACAGAGAAAGAAGATTCTCCGTTTTATAATCTTTCCCCTCGCATTTTAAATAGGTGGCGTAGGAGAGTAAGTCAATGGCGGCTTCAAATAAATGCACTGAAGCACACGGTTTTCTCGCCAAAAGCCGAAACGAATACCGCTTGTCGCTGCCCGATGCGTCACGCTTAAAGTTCCCCATCGTGCCACGGCAGGCGGCGTACTTTGGCGTCCCGCTCTCATCTTTCCCGATAAAAACAGCGTTGTGGTAGTCGGCACTCTCAAATATAATCCCCTCGGCAACGCACTCTTGGATAAGCTGATAGTCAATGCCACGCCCGAAAAGATACTCCGCCACTCTGTCACAATTTTTGTTCTTCGGCGGCAGGAGAAGCACCTTTGGCTCGTCTTTCTTCACGGCAGGGGGCGGCGGTTTCCAGTCCGCCATCGTCTGTCCCGTAAGGGTTTCCACGGCTTCCACAAAGCCATATTCCTTGACTTTCATCAGATAATCAAGGGCGGAATAGCCGCCGAAGCCCCTCGACCACCAATACCATTTGTTATTGGAAATCTTTAGGCTGTCATGCTCGGCGGTACAGTAGACGTTCGTCGTGCCTTTGACTTTGACAAGGTTACTCGGCTCGTAGGCTCTAAGATAAGAGAGTAAATCTATCTGCCTTGCCCGCTCAAGCACGTCTGGGTCAATCTGCACATAGGGTTTAGATGCTCTCATTCAAATAAAAATCACCTCCAGAAATAGAATTAGCCGAGGGATTTTCGTAAATGAAAACCTCTCGGCTATGTAAAAACTTCTCAAATTTCATCTGCCACTATATGTTCTTCACAATGCATAACTTTTCCAATTTCAGGATGGATAAATGTGTTAATAATACTTTCATCAATTTTTCTTTCTTTTTCTATTTTACTTTCTATATTACCAACAGCAAACTTAATATCCGTTTTTACATTCTCAACTGATATAAATGGAATGTCTCCTGACAATTTTGCAATAAATTCTGTTAAAGTTGAATCTACATATGAATGTAAATGCTCACCCAAATATTTTAAGTTAGATGGTATTTCCCCTGAATGAATAATTGCGTTTCTTGTTCTATACATCCGATAAAGATGCCAAGTTATTCTTTGAACATACTTTTCAATAAAATTTTTAAGTTCTTTAGTAGTCTGCATTGCCCCCAACATAGCAATACGACTTCTTAAAACAGGATATTTACTTAACATATTCATAACTTCTTTTCGAGCATCTGAATATTTAGGAAGCAACAGTAAGTAAAATATTTTTTTGTTTTCACATCCTGTTTCTGAAACTTTTTCTAAAATTAACGAGAAATCCTTTTTTGACATATTGCGTTTCAAACAATCAATAATATTTCCTACAATAGCAGAAATATAGTCCTTTTTCAAAATAGGAACAATATTATTTAGTACATATTCAAATTTATTTCCTCTATTTGGAGCTTGGCATAATACTTCAATAGAAGCCCATAAATTCAAAAATCCGCTTTTCAAATCAGGAATTGCAAGGGCTGTATTATGCAACTCAATAGATTTTCTTAATAGAGCATATTCAGATTCGGCATTAACCAATACCCCTGTTAGCATCATATCTGAAGTTTCACCTATTTCTTTGAAATTTATTTCTTCAATTATATTATATGAAACTTTCTGTGCAGCTACAAATATTGGTTCACATTCTTTTTCTATTACCATTGCCTTCTTTTGGACAGAAAATCTTCTTTTATTTCCTACAAATTTGTAAAAGCTAAAAAATAAATCTAATCTATTATAAGCAATTTTAGCAGCGGTATTAGGACATGGTGCTTTTATTTTATTAAAGAAAACAATTATTTTATTACTATCCTTTTTAAAATATTTAAAATTCCCATCATCATCAAATTCTAATCTCAACCGTTTCGTTAAAATATCTTTATATTTTAATGCTATTGCTGAAACAGAAAAATAAACAGTATAAGCTTTGACTTTAAAATTAAAAATATCCAAAAAATCATTTATACTTCTAACATCGACTGTTTTCTTTTCAAAAAACATATGTCTAAGTTCGCTATATACAAAATCCGCATCATATCCCATCGCTATTAATTCTGGAAGCCAACATCGCATAATAGCTTCTATTTTTTTCTTTTGCTTCGGACAATTCACATATTTTTTTATTGTTTTCTCACACCAACCATAATATATTCCATTATCAAATGTAGCACTAATATATGAAATTGTATTATACTTTTCTTTATCTGAACTCGAACCAAAAGATTTAAGAATTTTTTCAATATTATCTTGTCCCCAACATTCTTTTAATGCAATATCATTTCTAAAAGAGTCAACAAATTCTTCAAACACAACATCTCTTTGATATTCCCTTATATCATCTACTTTTTTGGCAATCTCACAATACTCCTCTGCCAAACCATGTGTATTTAATAATGGCATACGATATAAGTCTATTGAATAATCAAACAGCATCTCCTCTAACCTTTGTGCAAAATATAAAATTCCATCATTATCAAAAGAATCATTCCAGTTGCTCGGCACAGAATATTTCATCGTTTTCCTCCATAATTTTATATATATTGAGATTATATCATACAATTCTCTTTTAATCGAGAAAAAACGGCATTAGCTTTTACGCCAACACCGCCTTTTTCTCAGTCAGTACGTTATAAAATCCCTGCCTTTTTCAAATACCCCACGCTGTCATAGCAGCCACGGAAGTAGACCGACTGCATCTCCATGTCCGTAAGTTTGTTCCTAAGCTCCATCACTTTAATCAGTGCGGCACATTCTTCTTCGGTCAGTTCCTCCGCTGTTTCCGTGTCAAACACGCCTAAGACTTTCGGATATTTTTCATACAAGCCCTCAATCTCAGCTCTTATTGCACGATATTCCTCATTCTCCCTTGCCAACTTTGCGGTGACAGAGCCAAGATATTCCTCAAAGATATTACTATGGATGTCCACAAAAGTTTCAAATCTGAACGCATCAGACATTCTTCCTCACCTCCGATTTTTTCTAATCGTCCTTATTATAATACCCCAAAATCAGCAGTACAAATGTGCAAACTGGATTTACCGCTCCCTGTCCGTGCATTTTTTCTCTGGCTGCTCATCGTTCTGCTCTGGTTCATCGTCAATAACAGTATTGTCTTTTTCATTCAGATTCAGTTCGATATTGAGGGCGCTGAGCCGTTCCGTCTTTTCTTTCAGCTCATTTTCAAAGGCAAACGGCTTCTTCACTTCCTCTTTTGCGGTTTCAAGCTGTGCAATGGTTTCCTCCTTTCTGGTCTTGGCGGCTTCCAGTCTGGCGGGGATTTTGGCAATCTCATTCTCGATTCGGGTCAGATTTCCGAGGGCATCCGTCCCTAAATCTACCTTATATTTTCTCATCCCGCAGAGGTTCAGACAATAGTGTGCATTGACGGTATCATAGAAAACCTCCATCTGAAAGCCACGGTAGCTGCCGATTTGTATCGGCTGTGACAGCGGGTTTTCCTTGCAGATGGCAAGGAGCATTTCGCCTGCGTCCGCTTTTTCTTTATAGGTCACGCCTTTTAAAGTCATGGGGCAGAACTTATCCTCGCCCTGCGGCTTATGCTGACTGGCAATCTCCGCATCATTCCCATAGGCTGTGATGCGTTCCTCATAATCCTTAATCTCCTGCGGGTAGTGCTTCAGTATCCTGTCCTCAAGGTCGTAATGCTCGGAAAGGTAGCTCTGCTTCAAGACTTTCAGCTTTGCCACCTGCATATCCAAATCCATTTTTTCCTTAAAGCGTTCGTCGCCCGTAGCAAGCATTTTCACCTCCGCAAAAGAGAGGGAAACCTCATCCACGTCCTCGGCAGAACGCACGGGGCTTTTGCTCGTCATTATCTGGGAGATGAATTTCTGCTTTCCCTCGACAAGCTGATAGAGGTAAGCATCAAAGGTCTGTTCCGTCACATAGCGGTAAACTTCCACTTCTGGAAACATATTTCCCTGACGTTCCAGACGACCAAGTCTTTGCTCCAAATCCGAGGGTCGCCACGGGCAGTCGCAGTTGTGAATTGCTATTAGCCTGTCCTGCACATTCGTACCCGCACCCATCTTCGGGGTAGAGCCTAAGAGGACACGCACCTCGCCGCTCCTTACCTTTGCAAACAGCTCTTTTTTCTGTGCGTCGGTATTCGCTTCATGGATGAAACGCACCTGCTCCGCAGGGATTCCACGGGCTATGAGCTTCTCTCGGATGTCGTCATAAATATTAAAAGTTCCGTCATTCTTCGGCGTTGAAAGGTCGGAGAAAACAAGCTGCGCCGCCTTTGTGTCGGCGTGTTCCTCCCAGATGCGGTAGATATTGTCCACGCAGGCGTTGACTTTGCTGTTCGGGTCGTCTGGCAGCATCGGGTCAATCAATCTCTGGTCTAGGGCAAGCTGCCGCCCGTCGTTTGTCACCTTGAGCATATTATCTGTTTGTGGTTTTACCAGTCTTGCACGGATTTTCTCTGCCCGCTTCGCAAGCCCCGCCACCATTTCCGTCTGGATTTGGCTCGGCTTTGTCTTGACGTTGTGGTAATTGACCTTTGGCACGGGGAGCTTCAGCATATCGGCGGTCTGGATGTCCGCAACCTCACGGAACATCTGCATCAGCTCTGGCAGGTTGTAAAACTTCGCAAACCTCGTCTTTGCTCGGTAATTCGTCCCCTCTGGGGCGAGTTCCAGAGCCGTGACCGTTTCTCCGAACGTGGAAGCCCAACTGTCAAAATGCTGCAATCCGTTCCTTGCGAGGGTGTCATACTGCAAGTACCTCTGTACGGAGTACATCTCGACCATCGAGTTTGAGATGGGAGTTCCCGTTGCGAAAACCACGCCACGGTTGCCCGTGATTTCGTCCAGATAGCGGCACTTCATAAAGAGGTCGGAGCTTTTCTGGGCTTCGGTCTGGGCGATGCCGCCGACATTCCGCATCTTAGTAAATAAATAGAGGTTCTTGTAAAAATGACTCTCATCTATAAAGAGCCTGTCTATGCCCAGTTCCTCAAAGTTTATCACGCTGTCTTTCCGCTTGGTATCGTTCAGTTTATCGAGCTTCGCCTTAATCGCTTTCCTCGTTTTCATGAGCTGCTTGACCGTGAACTGCTCCCCGTGGGATGCCTGCACGTCGTCAATGCCACGCTCAATATCGTCAAGCTGGCGCATGAGCTGTTCCCTCTGGCGTTCCTCGCTGATGGGGATTTTCTCGAACTGACTATGCCCGATAATCACCGCATCATACGCCCCCGTCGCAATCCTGCCGCAGAACTTCTTGCGGTTTCCCGTTTCAAAATCCCGCTTGGTTGTTACAAGGATATTGGCAGATGGGTAGAGCCGTAAATACTCCGACGCCCACTGCCCGACAAGGTGGTTCGGCACGACAAACATGGATTTCTGGCATAAGCCGAGCCGCTTGCTTTCCTGTGCGGCGGCGACCATTTCAAAAGTTTTTCCCGCCCCTACCTTGTGGGCAAGGAGCGTGTTGCCGCCGTAAAGGATATGGGCAATGGCATTCACTTGATGCGGTCTTAGCTGGATTTCTGGGCTGATGCCGCCAAATGTGATATGGCTTCCGTCATACTCACGGGGTCGGATGGAGTTAAATGTGTCATTGTAGTAGCGTACAAGGCGGTTTCTGCGTTCTGGGTCTTTCCAAATCCAGTCCTGAAACGCCTGCTTTATCACCTCCTGCTTTGCCTGTGCCGCCGTGGTTTCCTTATGGTTCAGCACCGCTTTTTTATTATTGTGTTCGTCATAAACATAGTCAAAGATGCGGGTGTCACGGAGATTCAAGGTGTCCTCCATGATGCGGTATGCGCTCGCCCGCTTCGTGCCGTAAGTGCTGTCCGCCTTGACATTCCCAATGTCGGAACTCTTATTCTCGATGAACCAGTCGCCGTTATACGCCGTGTAGCGTACTTGTAGCCTGCCCGCCGCATAGCTTGACGGCGTTAAAAGTTCCACCATGAACTGCTGTATATCCTCCTGCGGTATCCATGTCGTGCCAAGACGGACGGAGATTTCGCTTGCGGGCAAATCCTTTGGGATGACCTTTTCCAGAGCCGCCACGTTGACTGCAAGCTCTGGGTCTGACTTCGCCGCTATCTCTGCGACTTTCAGTTTCTCCCGCACATTCCCCGATAAATACTCGTCTGCGGTCACATACCTTGCAGGCTCACAAGACGGCACTTTGTAGATAACGCCCTGCAATTCCTTAATGATTTCTTCCTCCGACCTGCAGGTGAGCCGTGCCATATACTCCAAATCAACACGGGCTTTCTCCCCGATGGAGAGGGCAAGGGCTTCGCTGGCGGTTTCCACAAAGGTCACTTCACGGTGGGGCTTTATCGTCCGCTTCGTGAACATATCCGCCTTGCGTTTGAATTTTCCCTCATCGTCAAGCACTTCAAGGGAGCATAAAAGGAAGTAGCTTTCGTCTGCCGCAAAAGCGAGGTAGTTCCCCCTGCTGTTGATTAAGCCGTACTTTTTGGTAAAGGCATCGTATAATCGGTTTAGGTTTTCCTGCTCGGTCTGTATCATTTCCTCTGGGCAGTCGTTGGTCTGGTACTGGATGAGTTTTCTCACGCAGTCACGGATTTCCAGCAGCCCCTTAATGCGGTTCTCCGCCGTCATGGACACGTTTGCAGGGTTCATCTCGTTATTCTCTCGGAAGTAGACCTTTCCGCCCACAAGGGCAAAAGAGAAGTTCCGCACGTTCGGGTCGGCGGGGATGGCTTTCTCACGCTCATCGGAGATTTCATCAATCCCAACATCCTGCTCCGTGATTTCGCCGTTTATCCGCTGCATGGCTTCATGGAGAAGCCCCGCAAGCGGCACGTCGGGGTAAGCTTTGCAGGCACTGTCCATGCCGAACCTCGTGCTTTCCATCCTCATCCCGCCAAGCACCATCTCTGGATGTTGGACAAAGTAGCTGTTCATCGTGACGCCGTTTTCATCCGTGTCAAGGTGTACCCACTCTGGCTCAATGTCAATTATTCTGTCACGCTTTTGCAAAATAAGGATGTCGCTCGTGACCTCCGTGCCTGCGTTTGCCCGAAACGTGTTGTCGGGAAGCCTTACCGCCCCTAAAAGCTCGGCTCTCTGTGCGATATACTTCCGCACCTCTGGGCTTGTCTTGTCCATCGTCCCTTTAGAGGTGATGAACATCACAACGCCGCCTGAGCGCACCTTGTCCAGTGCCTTTGCAATAAAATAGTCGTGGATTAGGAACTTCTGGGCGTTGTAGCGGCTGTCGTTGACTTTGAACTCCCCGAACGGGATGTTGCCAAGCACCACGTCAAAGTGGTTATCTGGGAGCTTTGTTTCCTCAAATCCCTCAATGGCGATGCTGGCTTTCTGGTAGAGCTGCTTTGCAATCCTGCCCGATAACGGGTCAATCTCGATGCCGTGCAGCTTTGATTTTTCCATGCTGTCGGGCAAAAGCCCTAAGAAATTTCCCGTGCCGCAGGACGGCTCTAAAATATTCCCCTGTGAAAATCCCAGACGGTCAAGGGCTTCGTACATTGCCTTAATAACAACAGGCGGCGTATAAAAAGCGGTCAGCGTGGATTCCATAGCGGCATGGTATTCCTCGTCGGAGAGGGCTGATTTTAATTCCTTATATTCATTTGCCCAAGCCGCATTATTGCTGTCAAATGCCATCGACAGACCGCCCCAACCCACATACTTTGCAAGGGTTTCCTGTTCTTCTGGCGTGGCAAGGCGGTTTTCTATCTGAAGGTCGTGGAGAAGCCTTATTGCGGACATATTGTTGCGGAACTTCTCTTTTGCTCCGCCAACGCCTAAAGCATCGTCCGTAATGCGGTAGTTACGGCGGTCAGCGGAGAGGGCAGGGGCGGACGGTTTCGCCGTAACAGGTGTTTTCCTCGGCTGCTCATGCTCTGGCTCGTCAAAGCGTATCTTCTCCACCACAATGTCATAAGGAAGCCCGTTCTCCACGGCGGGGTATTCCGCCACGGTTTCCGTGGTCGGCTCTGCGAGGGATTCTGTTTTTTCTGCGGATGGTAATTCTTTCTCTGCCTGCTCCAAGAGCCTGCGAACATAACCCACTTTCTCCACACGGTTTATCGGGAAGCCTACGTTGTTCTGAAATGTGATGTCACGCATGGAAACGTCGCCGCTGATTTTCCCGACGCTCTCAATAAGATAACGGCGGTTGTCAATCAAAAGCTCTTTGCCGATAAGGTCAGAATTATTTTCTACTGTGACAGGCTCGGCAGTCTGGTTTTTGCTAATCTCCGAACGGTTTAATGTGTCGGCGTATTCCTGCGCTTCTTCCTCGGTTTCAAAGGTCTGGTAGATGCCGCCTACGTCGTAATATCGGTCGGCACTGTCCTCTGGGGCTTCGTTATTCCGTATGATAAACGGGTCGGTAAAAGCATCGGAAGTCTGCTCTACCGTGTAGTGCGGGATTTGCTTTGTGGCATCAGAACCAATATCTGGGCTTGGGTTTTCAGCCGCCTTTGTGTTTTCCTCCCGATAGAACGGCTCAAGCTGTTCCTCCGTCAAGGACACTAAATCGTGGTAGTACAGATTGGAAAGTGCGTTCTGGATAAGGTCGGCAAGGTCGTTGTACTGCGTATATTCTGCAAGAACGCCGTCCACATACGTTTCCATGCGGTACTGCAAAAGGTTGACGGATGCCTGTATCCCATGCAAGCCGTCCTCGGTATTCTTAAAAGCAATCTTGACGTTGGACAAATCCGTATAATCCACTTCGGCATCGCCGCCAAACTCCGCATCGCAGTATGCGTCGATGCAGCCTTTCGCCTGCTCCAAAAGTTCTTCCTCGGCAGGCTCTTTCGCCCTGTGAAACCAGTCCTCCTCGGTAGCCATTATCTCGCCAAGCCGCTTTTCATCCTCTGGGGTCAGCCCCGTGTTCCGCTCCAAGAATGGGATAAATACGTCATGCCCCAGACGCAGGGATTCCATTTTCTCTCGGTAGTAATCTTCCCCCTGCCGTTTCCATTCTGGGATAAACGGGCAGTCGGGGGAGAGGGAATATTCATAGAAATTTCGGATATGGGCGATTAAATCCCCCTCGCCGTCGCCGATGTCAAACCGCCCCTCGTAGTTAAATTCCTCGCCGCCGATGACGGCATGGATTTCAAAATCGGTCTTGTGATACCAGCCGACATGATTCTCCTCATTCTCCCTCTCACGGTGCTGTTTTTCATCCAGAACGCCAAGCAGCTTATTTCCCAGAGCGAAACTCAAATCCGTAAATCGGTCGTTCAGCTCTTTGTCATAAAAGGCGGGATGCTCGGAAAATCCGATAGCGAGTGTGATGCTATCAGGCTTTTCCTCGGCAAGCGTTTCTGTTTTCTGGCTCTCGGTAATGACCGTTTTTAAATGGTCGTTCGCAGGATTCTCCTTTAGTTTTTCTTCAAAATCGGCTCGGCTGAACTCCTTTCCGAACAACGGGAACTCTGCATTTCGTAAAGATACGGCGTTCTCATCAAAGGCGGTGACCTCATATTTGTCCGCCCCGATATACACCACGTCGCCCTCGTGGTAGAGGTAACGGAGAGGGTACAGCTCCGTAAGCTCCTGCGAGAACCGCCACGCATTGCTGCGGCTGTAAACATCGCCTGTCTTGCCCTGCACCAGTTTAAGGAAATCAAGGAGCTGCTGCACGGTGGCAGGCTCGGAGAAAAGCTGTTCCATCTGCCCCTCGTTCACGTCGGCAAGGTCGCCACGCCCTACATTTTCAAGCAGGGATTTTTCATAGCCGTCCAAGTCACGGATGAAGTCGGAGAGGCGCAGGGCGAGCGTGTCCCGCTTGTCCGCAGGGGGCAGCTCCCTTTTTTCCTCAATAAAACGCTGCCTTGCCAGTTTCCTCTGGGTGTCGATTTCATACTGCGGGGCAGATATGCCATCCAGATAGTCGGCGTAATGGTCTTTCTCCTTTGCATTAAGATAACGGTTACCTTTAATCAGCTCACGCAGCCTTTTTTCTACCTTAGACCAGCTAAGAAGTAAATCTGGGTTGGTATATGAGCCTTGCTTTTCAATGGCGATTCCTTTTCCGTCATGCCATTCGTGACCGTCCGTCCCGTCTGGATAGATGTGTGTGCCGCCGCCCGTGCCGTATTCGTTTCTTAGGAAGTCAATATTACTCTTTTTATCCTCCCGCTTCTGGAACTGGCGGTAGATGCGGTACTTGCCGTTTTGGATGCCGCTGCCCTCTGTGAGTACGCTGTCAATGTCCTCCTGTGAAACGGCAAAAGCAGAGGATTTTCCGTCCTCTGCTTCAGCTATCATTTCAATCTGTTCGTCCACGGTCGGGAGATTTGCGGCAACTTCTTCCTCGTTGGCAATGCTGCCTTTTTCAGTTTCCGTCCGTTCCTCTAGCTCTGCGCTCTGTGACGCAGCCGTTTTTTCTTCCTGCCTGCCGCCGTCCGACTGCGGCTCTGGTGTTTCTAACTGTAAATCAGCTCGTCCAGTATCACTTCCTCCGCTTGGCTGCGGATATTGTTCATCATGCCGAGCCACTGCATCGGGGCTTTCTCTTTCAGCTCCTCCGTCACTCCCTGCTCGGCTGCTAACTGCTTCGTCAGAAGCTCCAGCCGCTGCAACGCCGTCTGCTCGGTCTGGTGTAAGTGTTCGTTCAGCCTGCCCGCTGTCAGCAGGTTGAGGTACGTCACCCTCTTGTGGCTTTCCAGATAATCCCTGTGCATCAAAGCGTACCTGCCAAGCGGAAGTTCTGGCTCTGTCGGTAATGTCAGGTCGGGTATAAGGTAGTCCGCCTGCTTCGTGTAAGTGATTTCGCCCATTATCTTCACTCCTTTCGGGTTGTTTCCTGCCTTTATCATACTGGCTTGTGATGTCCCTTGCAAACGTGCGGTTCTGCTGTTTCGCTTCGATTTGCACATTTCGGACTGCCGCAGAGATTTCCCGCAACGCCATCTCGGAGATGTCGCTCGTGGCGATGCCGATGGCGTTCAGTGTCTGGGGCGTGTTGAAATTTATTATCTCCGCAAAATCCTCACGCTCAAAATACCCGTCCGCATCCAGACCGCAGCGGGAGAGCAGCATATAGGCGACGCTGTTTGCGGCAAGCCGCCTGTAAATCACTTCTATATTATAGTCGTCCAGTTCCTCTAAAAAGCTGTCTTTCGTCCAGTCTTTGAGCTGTGAAAAATAATCGGGTAAATTATCCTCCACGGCGTTCTCCGCCGTCTGCACTAAAAACGTGGCAAAATCGCCGCCCTCCGTGCTGCCGAACCTGTCCGCAAGCCGTTCCATGACGGGCTGCTCGTACCGCTTATCCATCTGCCATATCGGGACGGCTCGGCTGCCGTAGTAGCCCTCATGGGTGTCGGAAACGTCAAAATAATATTTCAGCGTGTTCCTGCGCCCTTTCGGGTCAAAGACCGCAATCCCCTTGCTGTCCTTATTTACCCATCTTTTAAAAAGCCTGTTCCATGTGCCAATCTCGGCGACTGCCGTGGCGTCGGGTCGTTGGGCGTAAATCAAGAGCTGCTCGTCAAAGCGGCACTTGTAATTGTGGCAGGCAGAGGATAAAAAGCCCTGCCAAGCCTGCGGGTTCTTTGCGACCGCCATCCCCGTGCGACGGTACAGCTCCGTAATAAGCTGGTACTTTGCAGCCATAGGCTCACACCTCCTTATCGTTCCAAATCTCTGTTTTTCTGCTTCCTGTCGTATTCCCCGCACCGTTCGGCGATTTCGGAATACATCTTTTCCCGCATGTCCCGCTCATAGGCTCGGTACTCCTTTGCCTTTTCCGTAGGCTTGTACCAGACACTCTTTTTATCTGCTTCATCTAAGCCCTCATAGCGGTCATCTATTTTGTCCATATACTTCTTGTAGATAGCATGGGCGGTGGGGTCGTCCTTTGCGTAGCGGTAACGGACAAGGCTCTTATGCGTCCCACGAAGCTCGGCATACTCATAAAGCATACGGATGACCTCACGGTCAAGCCCTTTCTGCCCCTCGGCAGCATAGATTTCCGACAGTCCCCTGCACCTCCATGAATGGTAGGGAGAGGTGTCGTTAGAGCTGTGGGAAGATACATACACGCCGTCTTTCTTTACCGTGATGCGGTTGATAAGCTCGGTACTCATTCCTTACCACCGCCCGACAAAACAATCTGTTCCATAAAAATATCAATCCTCCTGTTGTCCATACCCCCGCCTTTAAGCAGGGGTATAGCTGATTCTGTTTCGTTCCATCCTCCCTGCAAACTCCCGAACGGCATACCTTACGCCGTCAATCTCTGCATGGGATTCATCTAAATAATGGCAGACTGTAAAATAATCCTCCCCGTTCCCATAAAGCATACGGATAATGCCACCATCGGGAATAGAAAAAAGCATCCTGCCTCTGCTGTCCGTCATGCAGATTTTCCGTCCTCCGCTCATTCCATGCCGCCTCCCAGAAAGGAGATGACCTTGTTCCCCTTGATGCTCTTTTGTAGCTCGTTGATGAGCGTGATGTCCGCCACCGTGATTCCCTGCATGGAGAGGATGTCGTCCATCGTCATGGCGGCAATAGCTTTTTCCTCGGTAAAGCCTGCTTCAAAGACTTTATTTAATACTCTGACCGCTTTCTGGTTTACAGCCATTTCAAATCCCTCCTATCGTTCATGGTCTTTGTGCTTCGGGGCTTTCTGTGCCGCCTGCGGCTCTTGCGGCTTTGGCTCATAACTGTGTCCGTTCCTTTCCATACGCTCGGCAAATTCGCAGATGTGATAAAGGTTGCTGCCCACCTCGGTATGGTATTCGTCAATGAAACGGCAGCTCTTTTCCGCCTTTTCTCCCCAATCATAAGTGATAATGATTTTCCCACCGTCTGGGATGCGGAACTTCTCTTTATAATGTGGGTCAATAAATCGAATTCCCTGTTCTGCTCTGGATATATGCTTATCGAGCCACTCTTTCACATAGCAGTAGCAGTAAAAATTATAATCGCCCTTTGTCGGGTTGCAGCGGAGCAGGAAAGCGTGTTTCTCTGTATCCACACGGAAACCATACTCCGTGCAATAGTTCCCTTTAAAGCCGCTATCGGGAAATTGCTTTGTAAATGCACCCATGTCGTAGCGGTTGTGCAGAAGCCCCTTATCTTCACGCAAGGTATTGATAACTTCGTCCAGTCCTGCCTTAAATTCATTGGTTTTCCATTGTTCCCTCGTATCCGTCCAAGAAGTATAAAAGCCATAACCAGAGGGGGCAAAATCACCTCGAAGATGCCCAATACACCCCGTCTGCCCCTCAAGCTGCATACTCTGGGCGTAAGTGTATTTCTGTTCGGATTGCGTCAAAGCCCGTATCTCCATCAGCGTCCCTCCCTGCTCTTTGATTTCTTCGCCTTTTCCTGCGACTGGATTTTTGCAAGTGCTTCCTTTGCCCAGACGGGCATCTTCTCTGGCTTGATTTCCCCAAGCACGTCGCACCGTTCCCATCGGGCGTGCCTGCCGTCCGCAAGGGAAGTGCCGAACACTGCCTGCCCCCTGCCGCCCCTTGCACCGTGTCCGCCGTCTACCAATACAAGCTGATAGGCGGAATGCCTGTACTCATAGCGGTTGACTTCCGCATTGATAACGACTACTTTTCCCACGATATTTTTATCCCTGTCATCGGGGATACAGTCAGAAATGGTAAACGGTGTCATGTCAAACTTGAATTGCTCCTGCTCTGCCCGCACAAGCCCTATCTGCTCCTGCACCCTGTCCGTAAAAATCTGCATGGCTTCCAGATAGTCGTCAGAGCCGACCGCATCCGTCACCCATTCTGCGGACAGCGGATTGTCATAAGTGCAGTCGCAGACCAGAAAAGGGTATTCCTCTTTTTCATCTACGCCGAACACCACTTCTTTTTTTCCGATGTGGATGCTTTGTATGACCTCATAGGAGCTAATCATCCGTTTTTCTTCATTCTCCATCGGGCTTCTCCTTTCCCTGCTTTTTCTCCCTCTGCCAGTCTAAAATCTTTCGGATGCAGACGTCGCAGAAGATAACACGGCTGTCCTTATATCGGGGATAAGGACAGTCCGTGCAGTCATATTTTTTATTGTCATCGTTCTGGCTCATCATGGCTTTTTGGCTTCCTGCTCGGCTGATTGTATGGCATCTGGCACTCCGACTGGTAGCGTTCATTCAGCTTTTCCCTCGCTGCTTCAAGGGTGTTGCAGTAGCAGCCCCAGTAATAGTTGTCGCCGCCCTTGCAGTACCAACATACATATGGGTTCGGGGCTTTCGGGTGATGCCCGATGACAAGCTCCGTGTTCCCGATAGTGCAGCTCTCTATGATTTCATAGCCCTGATTGGAGCGTGTTCCTCCGTCCATAAGCGTTCCTCCTCTCTTTGATTTTTTTCTAATTCTGCTCTAACTGAACATTGTCTTTTTATATTTCACACTTCTTTCGCATATCTGCGGTAAGCCTTTTCGCCTTTGGCTCTGATTTTCTGCATCCGCACACTCCCCAAAAGTTCGGGGCATTTCTCCTGCAATTTGCGGCGTGTCCTGCCCACGCTCTCAAAGCTCGGCAAGCCAAGCTCCTTATGCCTTGTCATTATTTCTGCAAGCGGCATAGCTCCCGCATCTTTCAGATAAAGGTTGCAGAGGGCAAGGTACAGCACCATGTCATCATTTCTGGCGTCCTCATTCTCTTGCAGGACGGCTCTGACTTTGCCCTCAATGGTTTTCAGACTGTCCATAAATTTCTCCGTTCCGTGCGTTTCTTTGCACAAACATCCTTTATAAATGGAAAGAGGGCGGTTGCTGAAAACCGCCCCGATCCACATAATACCTGCTTTGATTTATTTCTTCCTGCGAAGATGCAGCCACGCAGCCGCACCGCCGATAAACGCCATAAGCACAATGGCAATAACGGTTTTCCCTTTCATTCTGCTTAGTCCTCCTTTTTCTTTCTTCCGCACTGGTAGCCTGCAAACCCGAAGATTCCCGCACCGACTGTAAATGCCGCCGCAAGGCTCACCCACAAGCCGAGATGGAAGTCGTCGCCCGTTTTCGGGGTGTCACGCAGCTCGTTGTGCATGGTTACGGTTGCCGTTTCATCTGTCTTGACTGTCACTTTCTGGTCGGCGGGCAGGATATAGCCAGAGGATGCCTTGTCGCTGACCTCGGACACGGTGTATTCACCGATACGCAAGCCGTCAATTACGATTTCGCCGTTTTTGTCCGTCTTAAATGTCTGGTCGTAATCTTTGCCAATGACACGGAAAGAGAAGCCCTCCACCTTGCCGTCAGAGGATGTCTTGACGATTTTAAGGCTTCCTTTCTGTGCTACATTTAAAAATCCTTTGCCCGCTTCATTCTCCACGTTGTAGGTCTTGCCGTTTTCCTCAATGGATACGGGATAAACATTCTCGTCCAGAACGAAGCCTGTCGGGGCGGTTTTCTCACGGACAAGGTACTTGCCGTATCTGAGGTCGTTCATCTGGTATACGCCTTTCTCCACCTCGCCCATCTCGCCGAGCAGCTCGTCTTTCTTGTCCAGTTTCCCGTCGCCGTCCGTATCGGAGTAGACCTCGAATACCGCACCCGTGAGCTTGTTGTCGGGATAGTCCTTGTCTACTTTCGTCAGAGCGATATTGCCTTTGATGAAATAATTTACAAGCTCGATTTCCACAACTTCGTCTACTTCGCTGATTGTCACGCTGATTTCTTCCTCGGAGAGTACATATCCTTTCGGGCTTTCGATTTCACGGATTATCCATGTGCCATACGGTACTTCCTCAAAAGAAAAACTGCCGTCATCCTCGGATGTGGCAGTTGCGATAGCATTTTCCTTTGTATATTCTGTTGTGCCTGTCTGAAAGATGCCGATTAACGCACCGCCTAAATCTTCGCCATCCTCATTGGACTTCTTACCGCTGACAGAGCCGTAAATCAGTTCGTTTTCAATGGCTTCGCCCTCATTTGCAGTAATGGTTACGACGGCTGTTTCCTGCCCTGCGTACTCGAAGTCAACAGGATATTTCTCGTCGCTGACAAGGTAGGCGGCATTTGTGCTGATTTCCTGCACATAGTAGCTGCCCATCGGCAAATCGCTGATAGCTTTCCCGTGACCGTTCTCATCAAGGAAGATGACCTCAATCAGACCATCCGCAGGAATAACAGAGCCGTCTGCGGCGGTCAGTTCCTCGGCGGCATACAGACCGAACGTAACGTCTTTGATTTCCCCGTTATTTCCCACGCCGTATGCTTCGTCAACCTCAAGGCTCTTAATTACGTCGATTTCCACACGCTGACGCTCATTGTAAAACTCCGTGCCTGTTTCCGTCACTTCAATTTCCTGCCCCGCATACACAAGCTCGACCGCATGGATTTCATCGTTTAATACCATGCCAAACGGGGCGGTCACTTCCTTTACCTCATACTTACCGAGATAAAGCTCTTTGCTTTCCGCCGTGCCATCTTCCCCTGTGGTAAGCGTGTCCACGACCTCGCCTTTTTCAGCTCTGACCGTGCCGTCGGTTGTGATAATATCCTCGGCTGCGGTAATCTCGTAAACTGCACCCTCTAAATTATCCACGGCAAAAATCGGCTGGTACAGCCCCTTGTTTCCCGATACCCTGCTGAACACCTCGCCAGATTTTCCTACCGTGATTTTTCCTTTCTGTGCAATATTGGAGCGTTCCACCTTTACAATGGTGATGCCGCTTTCCTCCTCGGAGTTTTCCTGCTCCACGTCAAAATAAACTGGCTCGGAGTCTAAAACATAGCCGTATGGGGCTTGCACCTCAACGAGAGAATATCCCTTGCCGTATTCTAAGGTCTGCGGCGTGATAAGCCCGCCGTCTGCCGTGGTGTAGAACGTGTCAATCTCCGTCACTTCTGGATAAGTGAATTTCATTGTTACAAGGTTTCCCTCTGGGTCGTAAATCTGGAAGCCTGCGTCCGCATAGGGGATGACCTTGCCCGTTTCTATATCCTTTTTCACAATCTTGATATAGCTTTCAAAGTTGGCGTTGTTGATAAGGTAGCGGTAGGTCTGACTGTCCTTGCAGATGAACACGTCAAAGTCTTTCATCAGCTCCCGACCGTCCCATCCAGAGGTCTGATGCACGGTATAAATGCCATATGGCATATCCTTTGTCTGGGCAAAGCCGTTCTCGTCACATATCAATGTGTCACGCTCGGTTTCCTCCGCCGCATCGAAGCCGCCTGCGGATTTTAAATATACCTCAAAGACAGCCCCCTCCTCTGGCGTTTCAATCTGGGTTTCGCCGTTGTCGGTGTGCTTGATGATGGCGATATTGCCTTTGATTACCTGCTCATTTACGTCATTCTTGGCAGAGTTATATTCCACGGTGTAAAGCTCTGGCTCTGCGCCTACATGGTGTACGGTCGTATCCAGAAGATAGCCCTCGGACGGGGTAATCTCACGGACGCTCCAATCATTTCCGCAGATATAATATTTCGTTGTGAACTGCCTGTTTTCATCGGTGGTGTAAGTGTCAACCAGTTCCTCGCCCTTATAGATGCCGTAAACCGCACCTGCAAGGGTGGCGTCGCCCTGCGGCTTCTTCCCCGTTTCCACGTCGGTCTTTAATACCGTGACATTGAATTTCTTTAAGATGTTGGTAAAGCTGCGTTTCGTGACCTTTTTCCACTCAATCGGGGCGGTCTGGGATGCAGGGACGACGTAGCGGATTGCCGTGTCCACTTCCTCAAGGGTGTACGGCGTGCTGCCACTGATAAGGACGTTCTCAAACTTCGCCAGCCCGTTCTTATCGGTCACGGCGTATTCATCTACTGCAAGCCCGCTTAAAGACGTGCCGTAAAGGTGGAACTTCACGCCCTCCACAAGATTGTCCTCGGATGTTTTCACGACTTCCAGACTGCCACGCTTCAGGGTATTGCTGAACGTGACCGTAGAGGTTTTCCCGCCGATGATTGTCACAGTCTGGGTTTTCTGCGGCTCATAGCGGTCGATGGACTGTTCCGTGACGGTGTAAGTGCCGGGGAATAAGCCCTCCACCGTGATATTTCCGTCTTTATCTGTCTTTACGGTCTTGTTAAAGCCGTCGCCCTTGATGGTAAAGGAAATCCCCGCAACAACGCCATCCTCGGATGTTTTCTTTAATGCAACTGTCCCTGTCGGCGTTTCCACGTTGATATACGCCGTCATGGTGTCCACGTTCTCCACGCCCGTAATGACATCCTGTAAATTCGGGTCGCCGTAGGCAATCATCTTCGCCCCGCTGCTGACGGTCGGCGTGTTATTCCTTGTAGCGGTAATCCTCGCCTTGCCGTCAATCGCCTTTTTTGACGTGATGGTGAGCTTGTTCCCAGATTTGGAAACTTTCACATTGCTGTCGGAACTGGTAAAGGAATACTCGGAAAGAGCATTATTCTTATCCGTCAATGTCAGGCTGTACTTCCCGTCCTTATAGGCAAGCTCCTTTGTAATGTCTTTCTTGCCCGCCGACATGAAGCTTGGAATCGTGCTGTGCTTTGTCATGAATGACACAATCTGGTCGTAAGCTGCCCTCGCCCCGCTGTTGGCATAGTTCGAGCCAAAGTGCAGGCTGTAAACGGTCGTGCTTGTCTGGCTGTACGGGCTTGTGGCGTTACGGCATCCCGTGACGAACTCCCATACAAGGGTCTGGGTGGCAAGCCATTTCTCATCATCGCTTCCAGATAAGTTTCCGCTGTTGCCCTGATAGCCGTAGAGCAGGGCAAGCCCCACCGCCTTTTTCTGGTCTGCGGAGAGGGCGTTCCATGTGTTGGAAGACGCTTTTGCCAGCGTGTTGCCTGTTTTTAAGGGTACGCCCGGCTGTATGCAGAACGCCGTTTCCCCGTCCACATACATACGGTACTTGTATTCGCCCGTGCCGCCTGCGGTATGACCGCCGATGTTCGCACTGGAATTATATCGGATTGCGTTCCCTGCGCCGTCGTAGGCGTGGGTAAAGCTAATCGTGCCGATGTCGCCTGCCGCAAACGCTGTCGTGGCAGGGACGGCGGATAATGCCGTGACCGCAGCCAACGCTAACGCCGCAGCCCTTTGAAATAATTTACGAATCTTCATTCATTACCTCCTGTTCGTTCTCATGTTGATAGTTGACTTTCTGGCAGAAAAAAAGCCGCCCATGTGGACAGCTTTAATTGTTCTTTTCTCGGATAGTTACTGGCAGTATATAGGGGGAGAGGTGTGGAGAGGGGGAAGTTTAAAAAAATTTGCTGTCCCCCAAAGGGCGGACTTCTCCCCAAGTGTGCGGTTATCTTTCCTGCCCCCGCTGCCTTTGCAGATGGCGGTTGTAGAACTCCAACGCCTTTACGACAAAATCCGTTTCCTGCCCTCTGGGGATGGATTTCGGTATGAGCTTGGTTATCCGCTCGTCCTTAAAGGCGGGCTTCTCTTTCTGGTTCGGTTTTTCCTCCTGCATGATGCTCTGGATAACCCCGTCCGTTAGCTTTCCCTCCTGCATAAACTTCTTCATCTTGATAGCCTGTGCAAGAGAGGGTGTGGCATCGTTGTAGCCCATCGCTTCTAAGAGCGTGTACTGATGTTCCTCGGAAAGATAGGAGATTTCCACCGCAGGACGGAAAGCAATCTGGCGTTCATCAACCATTTGCAGGATTTCGGGTACAAGCTCGGTCAGACGGATATAGCGTTGGATTTGATTGCGGCTTTCCCCGACCTTTTCGGCAAGTTCAGCATCACTCCGTAACTTTGTCCCCACTGGGGACGAAGTTAAATCACTTCGCTCACCTTGCCGCTTCATGGCTTCAAGCCGCATCTTATACGCAAAGGCTTTTTCACTCGGCAAGATTGTAGTCCTTTGGAGATTACTCTCAACCATGACAATAATCGCTTCGTCACGGGTCAGCTCCTTAACCTCGCATTTGAGCGTTTCAAGCCCTGCAAGCTCGCAAGCCTTTTTCCTCCTGTGACCGCTGATAAGCTCATACCGTCCGTCCTCTTTCTGCCGAACTGTGGCAGGGGTCATTACGCCGCTCCGCCTTACGCTGTCCACAAGCTGCTCCATGTCCTCGTCCATTAAGACCTTGAACGGGTGGTCTGGGAACTCGTCAATCTCCGCAATCGGGATTTCCCTTATTTTGCTTAGGTTCGCTTCCTCACGGCTCTCGTCCGTTTCAAAGAGGTCATCGTATGCGGTCAGCTCGATTTTGTTTCCTCTGTTTCTCGCCAAGCTCTGCCACCTCCTTTCCGAACTGCTCGTAAGCGGCGGCTACCTTGCCGCCTTTGTCGTAGGCAAAAATGCTCTTGCCCTCTGCGGTGGCTTCCACGGCACGAATGGAGTGGGGTATCTGGGTGTCAAATACCTTAATTCTCTGCCCGTAGGCACTTTTAACCGTTGCCGTGATTTCCTTAGAGATGTTCGTGCGTGGCATTACCATCGTCATAAGAATGCCGTCAATCCGCAGATGTGGGTTGATTTGCCGTTTGACCTTAGACACGGAGCGAAGCAACAGCTCTAAGCCTTTGGCGGAAAGATAATGGGGCTGTGTCGGGATAACCACGCTGTCAGCAGCCGCAAGAGCGTTGATTGTCAGCATACCCAAACTCGGCATACAGTCAACAAGGACAGTATCATAGTTCCTCTTTACTTCATTGATGCAGGTTTTCAGTACGCTTTCACGGCTTATGGCGTTAATCAGCCTTACTTCCAGCCCCGACAGTTCAATGTTGGACGGGAGCAGGTCAACGCCCTCATCATGGTGCAGGATGCTTCTGGAAACATCGACGTGTTTATCGTCAATAATGTCCTGCATGATGGTGGAGAGCGTGTCGGGCAAGTCGTCTGGTCGACTGTAACCGAGCGACATGGTTAGGTTTGCCTGTGCGTCGGCGTCAATGAGCAGAACTTTCCTGCCCTGCTGTGCCAGAGCCACGCCCAGATTGACTGCCGTGGTGGTCTTTCCAACGCCGCCTTTCTGGTTGGTTAAAGCGATTACTTTGCAATTTGACATAGGGTGCGTCCTCCTTTCGCATAGATTTAGCCACTTTGTCAAGGTGGCTATGTAAAGGATTCATGGCAATAAAAAAAGCCGACTGGCTGTTTTATTTGCTAAATTACACCAATCGGCTATGTAAAAATCTATTCTGTTTTATTCTCTGCCTTATCTTCTTTTTTGTGATAAGGCTTTCCTTATTCTCTCTGTATCCCATTTTTCTGGGAACAATACCGCCATAATATGAAACGCATCCATCAGCCCTGCAATATACGCATGAGTGCCGTATTCAAAATCCTGCTTTTCCCTGCAATCTATAAGATGTTGGCAAACTTCCCTTTGTTCCTGCGTCAAATCAAGCTGGTTAAAGGCATCCTCCGCATATCCCTCATCCTTACTGTCTTTTTGATAACTGGCATCAGCCTGTAACAGTTTTAATACGGATTCGTCTTTTAATTTCTCTACTGCTATCTTCACCAGTTCTTTAAATTTCTTATCGTACATCACTTCCCCCTGCCAGTTCTACTCTTAATTTTTTTATAGGCGCATGGATAACCTTAAAAATAAGTTCGTCAACGCAGTCTGTATATCTGCCTTGCTGTATGAGCTGATTTTTCAGTTCCACAAGGCTATGTAGCAAAATGCTCCGTTCCCCACTATCCACATACAAATGATTTTTCTTTTCTCTCATAATCAACACCAACCTTTTTTGATTTCATTATATAGAGAACTAACAAGCCAATCAAAGGTACGATTCGGACAAAAAAATAAGCGTACCACTATTTCTAATGATACGCTTATCATAATTCATTCTCTAATCAAGGTCGATATAAACGGTTACATTCGTTTCTCTCCATTGATTTTTCCTTACATACTGTCCGTTCGCTTTTCGGTAAGCTGCCGCCTGCTCGAAAGATAGCGGTAATTCAAAGGAAAGAGAACTCCTACCTACTTTGTATAGCCGCCTGAGCTGCTGCCAGACGAGCGATCGGTACACGGAACGGTGAGCAGGATACATAGTTCAGGCCGATCTTATGGCAGAACTCTACGGAAGACGGATCTCCGCCGTGCTCGCCGCAGATACCTACGTGAAGGTTCGGGTTAACCGGTTTTCCAAGTTTAATGGACATTTCCATAAGCTTGCCAACACCGATCTGGTCGAGTTTTGCGAATGGATCGTTCTCGAAGATCTTAGCGTCATAGTATGCATCCAGGAACTTACCAGCGTCATCACGGGAGAATCCGTATGTCATCTGTGTAAGGTCGTTTGTACCGAAGCAGAAGAAGTCAGCCTCTTTAGCGATATCATCAGCTGTAAGAGCTGCTCTCGGGATCTCGATCATAGTACCAACCTCGTACTCAAGGTCAGAACCAGCTGCTTTGATCTCAGCATCTGCTGTCTCTACAACGAATTTCTTAACATATTTAAGCTCTTTGATGTCACCAACAAGCGGAATCATGATCTCCGGTTTGATGTTCCAATCCGGATGATTCTTCTTAACGTTGATAGCTGCACGGATAACAGCGCTTGTCTGCATCTTAGCGATCTCTGGGTAAGTAACAGCAAGACGGCATCCACGATGTCCCATCATCGGGTTGAACTCGTGAAGGGAAGCGATGATTGTCTTGATCTGCTCAACAGTCTTGCCCTGAGCGTCAGCCAGTTTCTTGATGTCCTCTTCCTCTGTAGGAACGAACTCATGAAGTGGCGGATCAAGGAAACGGATTGTTACAGGATTTCCTTCAAGTGCCTCATAGAGTTTCTCGAAGTCTCCCTGCTGCTCCGGAAGGATCTTAGCAAGTGCTGCTTCTCTCTCCTCTACTGTCTCAGAGCAGATCATCTCACGGAATGCATCGATTCTGTTGCCCTCGAAGAACATATGCTCTGTACGGCAAAGACCGATTCCCTCTGCACCAAGCTCACGAGCTTTCTTAGCATCAGCAGGAGTATCAGCGTTTGTACGAACTTTCATTGTTCTGTACTTGTCAGCCCATCCCATGATACGTCCGAACTCACCAGCGATCTTAGCATCTACAGTCGGGATAAGTCCGTCATAGATGTTACCTGTTGTACCATCGATGGAGATTGCATCTCCCTCATGGAACTCTTTACCAGCAAGTGTAAATTTCTTGTTCTCCTCATCCATAGCGATGTCGCCACATCCGGATACACAGCAGGATCCCATACCACGAGCAACTACGGCTGCGTGAGATGTCATACCACCACGAACTGTCAGGATACCCTGAGCAGCTTTCATACCTGTGATATCCTCTGGGGATGTCTCAAGACGAACAAGAACAACTTTCTCTCCTCTTGCAGCCCACTCAACAGCGTCCTCTGCAGAGAATACGATCTTACCGCAAGCAGCTCCTGGAGAAGCACCAAGACCTTTGCCCATCGGTGTAGCAGCTTTAAGAGCAGCTGCATCGAACTGCGGATGAAGAAGTGTATCAAGGTTACGAGGATCGATCATTGCAACAGCCTCTTCCTCAGTTCTCATTCCCTCATCAACGAGGTCACAAGCGATCTTAAGGGCAGCCTGTGCAGTTCTCTTACCATTACGTGTCTGAAGCATATACAGTTTACCATGCTCTACAGTAAACTCCATATCCT
>OLQH01000203.1_pt1 | contig 70650 bp, 49 predicted proteins | sample 1672671 | NCBI WGS metagenome assembly OLQH01 (sample SAMEA3136712, study PRJEB25190) | human gut metagenome
AGTGTTCAATATATTTGTAAATATTATTACTTTAATGTGGATTTATTTCATTTGTGAGATTTAATATGTAATCAGTTGATTTATTATAAAAGTCTGCAAGTTTCACTGGAAAATGTAACAGTATAGTTTGAAACCCTCTCTCATATCGAGAGTATACCGTTTGTTGTATTCCTAATATTTCAGCAATTTTTGTTTGCCCTAATCCTGCATTTATACGCAGAGTTCTTCATCTTTTTAAATACATTTTATTACTTCCTCTACTTATCTTCTAATTTTTTCTCTTCTTCATCTTTATTAAAATAGGACGATGGCAAATTAAGATTAAGCAGGTCGCCGGGTTTAACTTCTAAAATATCAGCAATATTGAAGAATACTTCTAAAGAAAATTAGGAAGATATATTAGGAGCTTCAATAGAACTAAGATGAGAACAGCTGATTTGTGCCCTCTCTTCGAGTTGTATTGGGTGTAGCCCTTGGCTTTTCTCAAAACTGAAATTACCAATCCCAGCTCAACGAAAGGGTTCCTGTTTTCAAAACCTGCTTCTTTTTTCATAAATTATATTATCTTTTTTTAAATTATTATTTCAAAAATTATTAACATAAATTTATATGTAATATTAAGGCAGTTATAGATGTTAACTGTTTAAAGTATAATCGCCATACATATTTTTTATTTTAATTTTGTTGCAAATTATGTCATTTTATTATATAATTTTTCATTAATAGCTTTTTAGATGATTAAATTATAATTTTATAGAGTAATTTGATTTTAATATAATAAATGTGTTATTATACCGCAAAAAAATATGCCGAGTATTTTACTTATATTGTGGAAAATTATCGCTTGTTAACAAAAAGGAGCAAAATGTCTTATGCAAAACTTACAAATGACAGAAAGAATAAAACTAAGAGCTAAGCAAAAAGGAATTTCAATTAAATACCTTTTAGAAAAATGCGGTATAAATAAAGGTTTTATTTATGATATTGAAAAGCAAAATAAAATACCGTCAGTAGATAAAATTGAACGTATTGCTGATTGTCTTGACTGCTCTGTTGACTATCTCCTCGGGCGTACTGATGTAATAGAAATTAACAGCAGTGCAGTAAATACTGAAAACAATAATTTTAAAGTTTTATAATAGTTTTGTAGCAGTTAAACTGCTCTTGATTAATTATATTACTATCTACAGGTGTAATATGGTATAGTCATATGAAACTTATAACTGTTATGAAAATACTGCATTTCTAAGTTTAGTTGTTGTCGACGGTGAAATATCTATATTTAGATTTTTGCAATAAATGCACAAAATATGGAGGTTAAATTTATGTATATTTCCGGCAAGGTTGCTGATAGAATTAGGCTAGTAGCAAAAATGCGCAATGTCACCGTCAAAAAAATGCTTAAAGATATTAATTTAGGGCTTAATACTATGTCAAATATGAAGAATTCAATGCCTAAAGCTAATAATCTTGCAAAGATTGCTGATTACCTTAATTGTTCAGTTGATTATTTACTCGGCCGTACCGATGTGATTGAAGTTAATAGGGACGGAAATGTATAAAATAATATTTAAGTTAAAGTATTATATTTTAAATATTAACCGTAGTTAAAATTAACTTTATTGGCTTTAGAATTTATTTAATGTACTGCATTTGACGAGTAAACGCAACATGCGAACCATTTGTTTATATACAAATGGTTGATATTATTTTATTATTAAGTTTATAAAACTAAGAGCCGCGCAAATTTGCGCGGCTCTTAATAATTGGTGTTTGGAGGTTAAAAGTGCATTCCGTTCATCATCTTTTTTGCTTTTTTAACATTCTTCTTGTCGAGCATTAGAATTCCTATTCCAAACACTGTTCCAAGAAGCATACCGGTACTGAATTTTCCCATGGGATCTCCTTTCCAACAAATTCTACTATGTTTAAATAGATTTGTAATAATTTCATTAATTATCACAATAATATTATTTGTAGATTAAATCTAAAAAATCCAGGAATTTTTGGGAAAATATTTACATGCGCAGAGTAAATTTACCTTGACGTATTGACAAATATGTTGTATTATCTAATATGATATGTTATCGATTATGATAAATTGTCCGTGCTGTAACATTTGTCAGCGCGAAAATTAAATTATTCCGGAAGGATGATAATAATGGCAAAAGTAGTACCCTTTAAAGGGCTTAGATATAATACAGAAAAATTTAAAGATTTAGATATGGTTACAGCTCCTCCGTATGACATAATTTCAGCGGAAGAACAGCAGGAGCTTTATAATAAGGATGAGTATAACGTTATTCGCTTGGATTACGGTATGGAATTTGAAAGCGATGATTCTGACAATAACAAGTATACCAGAAGCGCGGCGTATTTGAATAAGTGGATAGAGGAACAGGTTCTTGTGTTTGAAGACGAACCGGCGTTTTATATCTATGAGCAGGTTTTTCAGCTTGATACTGAAGAATCCCCTACACATTCGCTGAAGGGTATTATCTCTTTGGTTCAGCTTGAGGAGTTCTCAAAAAAAGTTATTCTGCCTCATGAGGAAACTTTGAAAAAGGCAAAGCGTGACAGACTTGATTTAATGGAAGCAACTAAGACAAATATGAGCCAAATATATTCGCTTTATATGGACCCTGACCAGGCAATCGCTGATATTATTTCAGAGTGTTCAGACGGAGCTCCTGATATTAGTTTTACAACCAGGGAGAATGTTATTCAAAATATTTGGATTATAAAAGACCCGGCTATAATTAATGTTATTTCTAAAAAGTTTGAAAATAAGCAATTGTTTATTGCCGACGGTCACCATAGATACGAGACTGCTCTGAATTACAGAAACGCCCGTCATGAAGCTGACGGAACTGAAATCGGCACCCAGTCGTATGACTATACTATGATGATGCTTGTTTCGATGGATGACAGCGGTCTTTTTGTATTTCCCACACACAGAATGATAAAAAACGTTAAAAACTTCTCTGAACAGCTTACAATCAGTATGCTGACCGATGATTTTAACGCGTCTAAGATATACTTCACCGAGGGCGATTTTGCGGAGATAATAATGACTAAACTACGCAACACCGTTGATGAAAAGAGGTTTGCGTTCTATACCGGCGGAAATTATTATTATCTGCTTGAACTCAAAGATGTTCATATAATGGATGATTTAATAAAGGATAAGAGCAATGCTTATAAATATTTGGACGTTACAATACTGCATAAGCTTATATTAGAAAAGTATTTTGATATAGATGACGCAAGCTTAGCCAACCAGGATCACCTTGTATATACAAGAGACGCGTCTGACGCGGTTAACTGTGTAAAGAACGGCGATTATCAATGCTCGTTTTTGATAAATGCGACAAAGATTTCAGAAATAAAGGATATTTCTTTGGCTAATGAGAAAATGCCTCAAAAATCTACCTATTTCTGGCCTAAACTCATAACGGGTATAGTTATTAATAAGTTTGACTAATATTTTTAACTTGATAACCGGTTTATGTTTTTAGAAGATAACAGAGCAGGAGGAATATACCAATGAAGATAGGAATTATGGGATTCGGTGTTGTAGGGGGCGGCGTCGGAGAGCTTATTGCCACTAACGCCGAATCAATAAAACGCCGCAGCGGCGAGGAAATAACAGTCGGGAAGATACTGGATTTAAGAGATTTTCCGGACAGTCAGTATAAATGCTTTACTAAGGACTTTCAGGATATTTTAAACGACCCTGAAATCGGAGTTGTGGCGGAAGTCATGGGCGGCACAAAACCGGCTTATGAGTTCACAAAACAACTGCTTGAGGCCGGTAAAAGCGTTGTAACTTCAAATAAAGAACTTGTTGCAAAACACGGAACCGAACTTCTTAAAATAGCTAAGGACAATAACGTTAACTATTTGTTTGAAGCGAGCGTAGGCGGAGGTATCCCGATTATAAGACCTCTTTACACCAGTTTGGCCGCAAATGAGCTTACTGATATATATGGTATTTTGAACGGTACCACGAATTACATTTTGACCCAAATGATTAAAGAAGGGGAAACCTTTGAGAACGCACTGAAAGGCGCTCAGGAAAACGGGTATGCAGAAAAAGACCCGACCGCTGATATTGAAGGTCACGACACCTGCCGTAAGACTGCCATACTGGCGTCTTTGGCGTTTGGCAAATTTGTTGACAGTGATGAGATTCCGTGCGAGGGTATCACAAAAGTAACCCTTGAGGATGTGGAATACGCGGCTAAGTTCGGCGCAGTAATAAAATTGCTGGGTATAACTTCAAGGGCTGAAAACGGCGTTTATGCTATGGTTTGCCCGGCTATTCTGGATTCTTCACATCCCCTTGCGGGAATAGATGACGTATTCAATGGTATTATGGTCAGAGGCGAGGGGCTGGGAGACGTGATGTTTTACGGCCGCGGCGCCGGAGCGCTTCCGACAGCCAGCGCGGTGCTTTCAGATATAATAGATACTGTAAAGCATAAGGATAAGCATATCAGGTTAGGCTGGAGCGAGGGGCAGGAAGGCTATTTGCTCGACGCCAAAACTTTGCCGTCAAGATTTTATGTGAGGCTTTCAAAGACGGAGGCGGCTCCGGAGACGTTTGCTAAAAAAGGATACGATGTTATAACTTTGGACGGCGAGAAATATAAAGATGAGTTTGCGGTTGTAACGCCTGAAATGACCGGTTATGAATTTGACAAACTTGTGTCAGTTGACGGCGAGCTTGGCGGATATAACGTTTTGGGAAAGATAAGATTGGTGGCTGAATAAAATGGTTAAGGTCAGAGTTCCTGCAACATCGGCCAACATCGGCCCCGGATTCGACAGCATGGGTATTGCGCTGGGGCTGTATAATTATGTTACCGCCGAGGAAAATAATTCGGGCAGACTGCAGATTAATATTTTGGATGACTCAAAAAAATTCCTGCCTGAAAATGAGAACAACTTAATATATAAATCCATGAAAAGAGTTTTTGAGATGGTCGGCCATAAATGCCCTGGTCTTAAACTCACCCTGGAGAATAACATAATGATTACCAGGGGGCTTGGAAGCAGCAGCGCCGGAATAGTCGGAGGAATAGTTGCGGCTAATAAACTTTCCGGAGACAGACTGTCTATGAATGAGCTGTTAAAGCTGGCTGCGGATATTGAGGGGCATCCCGACAACGTGACGCCTGCTCTGCTCGGCGGATTTACCGTGAATGTCAGAACCAAATATGCTATACGGTATGTTAAGACTGAGCTTAATCCGAAAGATTTGTGTTTTGCGGCTCTAGTGCCGGACTTCTATCTTCAAACCAAAAAATCAAGAGGGGTTCTGCCTAAATCCGTGTCTCATGACGACGCGGTATATAATGCCGGGCACAGCGCGCTGCTGACAGCAAGCCTCATGTCCGGGAAGTATGAAAACATAAGGACCGCAGTAGGCGATAAACTGCATCAAAATTACAGAAAGCGGCTTATCCCTAATATGGACAGCCTGTTCAGGCTTTGTTATGACAACGGCGCGCTTGGCGTGTATCTGAGCGGAGCCGGACCGACTATAATTGCAATTATAAAAGCCGACAATCAAGCGTTTAACTGCAACATCAGCAAGGTGCTTATAAGCAAAATGAAGGATTGGAAGCTTCATCTTTTAAAGCCCGATAATCTCGGAGCGTGTATAATAGAAAATACCTAAGTAAATTATTTTAGAATTTTCAAAAGGAAAACTGTGTTTACGGCATGGAATTCTTATTTGAAAAGATATATAAAAACAGGAGGGGTTTTTTTGGGACTTATCGTTCAAAAATTTGGTGGTAGTTCTGTGGCTGACGCCGCAAAAGTAATCAATGTTGCAGAGAGGGTTACCGAGACTTATAAGGCGGGAAATCAAGTTATTGTGGTAGTGTCTGCACAGGGCGATACCACAGACGACTTAATCACAAAGGCGAATGAAATAAATCCTGACGCTTCAAAGCGTGAAATGGATGTTTTGCTTTCAAGCGGCGAGCAGATTTCTATAGCTCTTTTGGCGATGGCGATAGAAAAAATAGGATGCCCGGTGGTATCTTTAACCGGCTGGCAGGCAGGGTTTAATACAAACGCCGCGTCGGGAAATGCGCGTATCAACAATATAGATACTGAGCGTATGCAGTCTGAACTTGACAGAAGAAATATTATCGTGGTTGCAGGATTCCAGGGCTTGGATAAATATGATAATATAACGACGCTGGGCCGCGGAGGCAGTGATACTTCCGCTGTTGCTATAGCGGCTGCTATGCGTGCAGATAAATGTGAGATTTATACTGATGTCGACGGGGTCTATACTGCCGATCCGCGTATTTGCAAGGACGCAAAAAAGCTGGATGAAATCACATACGACGAGATGCTTGAACTTGCAAGCCTCGGGGCGAATGTGCTTCATAACAGAAGCGTTGAGATGGCGAAGAAGTATAATGTAAAATTGGAAGTTAAATCTAGTTTTGAGAGAGTGCCGGGCACTCTTGTTAAGGAGGTAGTTAGTGTGGAAAAAATGTTGATTAGGGGAGTAACTCGTGATAACGATGTTGCCAGAATAGCGGTTGTCGGTCTTGAAAACACACCGGGGATTGCTTTCAGAGTATTTTCTCAGCTTGCTCAGGAGAATATAAATGTTGATATGATACTCCAGTCAGTAGGCCGTGAGGGAACAAAGGATATAGCGTTTACGGTTACGCGTGAGAATGAGGCTAAAACGCTGGAAGTTTTGGAAGGGTTAAAGGATATTTTAAATTATAAAGAAGTCAACCACAGGGATGACCTGTCAAAGGTTTCTATTGTCGGTGCCGGAATGGTGAACAACCCCGGGGTTGCTGCAAAAATGTTTGAGGCTCTGTTTGATAATGACATAAATATTCATATGATTTCAACTTCCGAAATAAAGGTTTCGGTTCTGATAAAGCTTGAAAATGCTGAAAAAGCAGTTAAAGTTATACATGATAAATTCAATATTTAAAAAACATACTGGAACGGTTTAAACCGTTCCTTTATACTTTAAAGGTGGTTTTTATGAAAACTGTATTGATTACCGGAGCTTCAAGAGGAATCGGCGCTGAAACCGCACGGGTATTTGCAGAGCACCGAGGCGAATATAGCGTTATAATCAACTATAACAAATCCGCCGGTGAAGCAAAGGCTTTGGCGGAGGAGACGGGCGGTTACCCTATAAAGGCGGATATAAGCGTACCGGAGCAGGTTGAGAGCATGATTGATAAAATAGAAGATAAATTCGGCGGAGTTGATATACTTATCAACAACGCCGGAATTTCAAAGTTTAATTTGTTCACGGATATAACCGAGGAGGAATGGTCGGAGGTTATGGAGGTCAATCTAAACGGTCCGTACAGAGTGACGCGCGGCGTTGTCAGACATATGATAAACAATCATTTTGGCTCAATAATAAATATATCCTCTATGTGGGGAGTAGTGGGCAGTTCGTGCGAGGTGGCATATTCAACGGCCAAATCCGGTCTTATCGGCATGACTAAGGCGCTGGCAAAAGAACTTGGCCCCTCAAATATAAGAGTCAACTGCATAGCGCCGGGGGTTATAGATACTGATATGAACGCAGGGCTTGATGAAAATACTGTCAGAGAATTGATTTCCGAAACCCCGGTGATGAGAATCGGAAAACCCCGTGACGTGGGCGAGCTGGCTTACTTTCTGTCAGGAAGCGGAGCGGAGTTCATAACTGGTCAGGTTATCGGCGTCAACGGCGGGTTTGTGGTTTAGGAGGAACTGAAATGGAATATATAAAAACAATTTTCAGTGAAAGAATCTTAAAGGCTGTAATAAGCAATCCAAAACATAAAGACGGCAAATATAAAAAGATTGAAATAGAGCTGAAAAAAATCGGCGGCACAGAGAAATATCAAATCGCCTGCTACACAGAAAAACAGGTTTTTCACGAGAACGTAGAACCGGATTTGATAACAGGCACCGTTGAGGAGATAATGCGGTCAGAGAGCTTCAGACAGCTCGACGCTTGGGGCGCGGATTTTTTCTATATGCTGAAGGTTTCAAAAAAAGGCAAAGAAAGTCTGATAAAAAAACGGATTGCGAGTAAAACTGACGAAGCCATAACCGGCAACAACAGAAAGAAAAAGTATCTGCTGGAGGAAAACACGTCAATACCGCCGCTGGTTGATTTAGGCGTGTTTACTAAGGACGGACATATCGTTAGCTCTATGTATGATAAATACAGGCAGATAAACCGTTTTGTTGAGATAGCGGACAATGTTGTGGATTCTTTAAAACTCAGCAGTATAAACATACTGGATTTTGGCTGCGGAAAGTCGTATCTCACATTTATATTATATTACTATCTGACTGAGATTAAAAAAATGAAAGTGAGCATAACAGGTCTTGATTTAAAAGCTGATGTAATAGAAAAGTGTAATAAACTGGCTGAAAAGTATCGGTATGACGGACTGAGCTTTGAAATAGGGGATATAAACGGATATAGCGTTAAAACTCCACCGGATATGGTCATTACTCTGCACGCCTGCGATACGGCAACAGATTATGCGCTATATAACGCAGTATCATGGAATGCAAAGGCTATAATATCGGTTCCGTGCTGTCAGCACGAGCTGAACGGGCAGATAGAGACAGAAAACTTTTCTGCGCTCACAGATTACGGTCTGATAAAGGAACGTTTTTCAGCGTTGGCTACCGATGCAATACGGGGAAAAATATTGGAATGGCAGGGCTATAAAGTGCAAATGCTGGAGTTTGTGGATTTTGAGCACTCGCCTAAAAATCTTTTAATAAAAGCTGTAAAGCGCAGCACCTCAAAACATGTGATGGAGACTGCAAAAACAAAAGCCGAAACGCTGATGAAAGAGTTTAATTTCAGCCCCACACTGTATGAATTGTTTCAATCCAAATAATAATCATGTAATTTATATTAATAATAAAAAATTATAAAAGTCAACAGAAAAATTAAAGGTGTTTTTAGTGAACCTTGCAGTGTGTGACAGTGACTGCCTTACAGACGGGTTTACAGACATTGCAGATAAATCAAAACGAATTAAAAAGAATCACATCCACCCTACAGGTGGGGTCACATCTTCCAATGTTTGCTGAAAAACTGACTTTTTAATGGATTGAATCAATATGAGCTCGAAATATCTTTTGTCACGGTAGTACACAAAGTCAACGGGAAAGTTACAGGGCTTTTTTCACCATGAAGCCATGCTTCATGGTGAAATGAGCGGGGTGCGTATACATCACAACTAAGTAATTTATTATATGACACCTAAGTTATTTATTGGCGTTTATAGTTTATATAACATACACTTTTAAACAAAAGTGTAGCCACAATTGACGTTGAAGGCTATAATAAAAGAAGTCACTTTGTATCACACCCGCCAAAGGTGGGGTCACACCTACCGATGTTCGCCGAAGACCAGCTTTTTTGATGTGTTAAATTAATAGGAACTCGGAATATCTTTATTCACGGTAGTACACAAAGTCAACGGGAAAGTTACAGGGCTTTTTCATCTTGAAGCGCAGGTTCAAGATGAAATTAGCGGGGGCGAGCGCCCATTGGAGCCGTAGGCGACCTAAGCGAGCAAGCACTTTTTCTTTTATTTGAGTATTCATATTATTGACATCGTAGGTTATTCAAAACAAGTAACTTTGTATTACACACACCTTTCAGGTGTGGTCACAGGTGAAGCGTCTCTTTTTCTTGCGAGTGTGACCACACTTTCAAAGAAAGTGTGTGTTATACATATGGTCATATTTTGCTATAACCTGCAATGTCATTATTATGAATACTCAAATAAAAAGAAATGGTTCAAACACCATTATTATGTAATAATAAATTTTTTATATGGGGTCATATACAAAGTAAATAGATAGTGTTTTTAATAAGTAAAAAAATATATAATATTTATATATTGAACACTGCGTGTTCAGATGGTAGCTCACCTAACGCGCTTGTTAACACAAGCCTACCGATGTTCACTAAAAACACCTTTAATTTTTCCGTCCGGTTTTCAGCTGACTTTCCGCTATTATTTACTTTATATATTAATAAAAATAAGCTGTCAAATATTAGCCGGCCTATCAATTATCAGACTTTTAATCTAACTTTTTGAGGTTGGTCCAATAATAGACAGCTTATTTCTATATTTATAAAACAAATCAAAATATTTAGTATATTATTTTTACTAAAAATGTATTTATATCAATATTTAATTTAAACTTTCAACTGCTGTTTTCTCAATAGATATACCTTTTTTATATCGGTCAATAAATTTATTAAACCCTAAAACATCTTCTTCTCGTGGTTCAATGGTAGTGCCGGCATCTGTCCCGAATACCTTTTCATCCAAGTACATATCAAGACTTTCGTTATCTTTTCTCTCTATTACATACGCTGCAAGCAAAGCTATCCCCCATGCTCCTCCTTCTCCCGCTGTCGACATTACTGTTACAGGCACATCAATCGCAGCACCCATAATTCTCTGTCCTACCTCAGGAGTTTTAAAGAATCCGCCATGACCAAGCATTTTTTCAAGCTTCACGCCCTCTCCGTTCAGCATTATATCCAATCCAATTTTTAATGTAGCTAACGCAGAATATAAACAAACCCGAGCAAAATTGTTAAAACTGAATTTACTTTCAGGAGTTCTGGCAAGAATAGGTCTACCCTCTTCAAATCCTGTTATATGCTCGCCCGAAAAATAGTTATACGCAAGCAGTCCGCCGCAATCCGGCTCTCCCTTTAAAGCCGCCTCAAAGAACGTTTTATAAAGCATGGACATATCTGCATTAAATCCCATAGCCGTCAAAAACTCTTTAAACATATTTACCCAGGCGTTTATATCAGAAGTGCAGTTATTGCAGTGAATCATACCGACCGTCTCGCCTGACGGGGTTGTAACAAGGTCAATTTCAGAATATACTTTAGACAATTCTTTCTCAAGAACAACCATCGCAAACACAGATGTTCCTGCGGAAACATTTCCGGTACGTTTCGCAACACTGTTTGTCGCAGTCATCCCGGTTCCTGCGTCACCCTCCGGCGGACAGAATCGAGCTCCGGGTTTCAGAGCACCTGTCGGGTCAAGCATTCCGGCTCCCTTTTCGGTCAATACTCCAGCCTCTTCACCGGCAACCAATACTTTAGGCAAAATATCTGACAGCTTCCAGCTAAAATTATATTCAGAAATCACTTTATCAAAACTATTAATCATGTCTGAATTATAATCCTTAGTTTCAGAATTAACAGGGAAAATTCCCGATGCGTCTCCGATACCAATAACACGTTCACCTGTCAGCGCAAAGTGAACATAACCGGCCAGGGTTGTGAGGTAGTTTATACTATTTACATGTTCCTCTCCATTAAGAATCGCCCGATACAAATGAGCAATACTCCATCTTTGGGGAATATTGAAATTAAACAGTTCTGTCAAACGGCTTGCCGCATCAGCGGTGATAGTGTTTCTCCAGGTACGGAATGGCACCAAAAGTTCATCATTTTTATCAAACGCCATATACCCGTGCATCATGGCGCTTATACCTATAGCAGAAAGATTTTCAACCTTCGCGCCATATTTTTTATAAACATCATCACACATATCAGCATAGCATTTCTGAACCCCGGACCAAATATCATCAAGAGTATACGTCCAAATTCCATTTTCCAATCTGTTTTCCCAGTCATGTGCGCCTGAAGCGATTGGTATATGATTACGGTTAATCAGAACTGCTTTTATTCTTGTCGAACCAAACTCAATTCCAAGAATCGCCTGCCCGGATTCAATAAAATTTTTTGTTTCTACAGTATCCATTTTTATCTCCTTATTAATAATTATTAGGATAATTATACCATTGATATAAAATTTAAACAATAGTGATGTTATGGTTTTTGACTTTAATTTTCAAAATTTTTGACTATAAGTTAAGCACAATAAAAACGGCTTTAAAAAGCCGTCATAATATTCATATATGCAATAATATAATCTATTCTTAAAAATCAAAAGTTCTGAAACTTGATTTTTTCATTGTTATACATATAACTGCCGATTTCAATACGTAAAGACTAAGTATAATTATATTTTATTAAAACGCACGCTAGTTAAGACATTTGACACTTCAATATTATTAGTATATTTTAACTCTTTTACTAATAATAAAAAATCCGGATTCGCTATCAAATAATAACGATATTATTCTTATATACCTATCATCAAACTAAAAAAGCTTGGAAAATTTTTTATTAACGGAAACTATGGCTCCGCTTTAAACTATAATTATACATTTGCATTTATTTCTCTTATAATTTCAATAACCTTAATATCACCATTTACTAATATTTCCTTTACTGAAGGAACACCATCCTCATTAGGACAGTTGTTCCAGTACCGTTTTGCAAGCAATAAATTTTTGTCTTTATATAAAGTTGCTTCAAAACAATTATTGGCATCGCCTACAAACATGTTTCCTATTATTTTCAGTTTAACAATAAAATAAGTTGGTATATTTAAGTCAATAAACAGCTCCGCTCATTTTTCAAATTCTTCTATACTGTTCGAAACATATTAACAGCTCAACCTGGATGGATAATCAGAATAAAGATCTTTACGCACTTTTTCTAATGCTAATTCTCTCATTGCTATTTTCTTATGATATTCAAGAATATCCGCATCATATTTTCAGGATGTAAATAAATATCATTCACAATTTGAATTTTATCATTTACTCTTTTATAAACGCCGCTATAATTAACATCATTGAAAATAATATGCTGACCTTTCTCCATAGGTCTATCTGTAACAATATGATAAGCATATATTTCATTCATATTGTAACCTCATAAACTTTTATTCTCATATCAAATATCCCGCATAACAAGAAAAAATCTTTTTAAAAACGGTATCTAATAAACTCTTATACTATTATACATTATAATACTGAATTCAATTTCCACAACAGAAAATTAAAAACTTTCTTATACTATTTCTCTGTGTGTAAGCCGTTCAAAAGCCACTTGTTCCCATTTTGTTCCGGGTCTACCGTAGTTTGCATATGGATGAATTGAGATTCCGCCTCTCGGCGTGAACCTGCCAAATACTTCTATATATTTAGGGTCCATCAGCTCAATCAAATCCTTCATTATTTTGTTAACGCAGTCCTCATGAAAATCACCGTGGTTACGAAAACTAAACAAATATAATTTAAGAGACTTGCTTTCAACCATTCTTACATCAGGAACATAGGAAATAATAATTTCCGCAAAATCCGGCTGACCTGTTATAGGGCAAAGCGAAGTAAACTCGGGGCAGTTGAATCTTACCCAATAATCATTATCTCTATGCTTGTTCTCGAATGTTTCAAGAACCTCAGGAGCATAATCTGCTTTATATACCGTTTTCTGATTTCCCAGCAAAGTCAAACCTTCCTGCTCTCTTTGAATATTCTCCAAATCTATCACCTCTATTTTATATCAAGACCGTTAGCCAAAAATGCTTCTCTTCTGTCACGGCAGGTTCCGCACTCACCGCACGGCTCATCTCCGCCCTCGTAACAGCTCCACGTCATTTCGTACGGCACTCCCAATTTCACGCCCTCAGCAACAACTTGCTTCTTATTCCATTCCACAAAAGGCGCCAATATCTTTATTTTATGTCCGCTGCCTTCATATATTGCAGTATTCATAGCGTCATTAAACACTTTACTGCAGTCCGGATAAGCGCTTCCCGCCGCGTCGTCGCTATGCGCTCCATAATAAATTATCTCAGCCTCCAGCGATAGCGCTATGCTTGCAGCAGACGCTAAAAAAAGACCGTTTCTAAACGGTACATATGTTGATACCGGCTCGCCGTCAGTATCTTTCAGCTGTTCTTCGTAACTTTCTTTAGGAATATCAGCATCCTCATTCTGCTTTAGAAGCGAACAGCTGCTGTATTCAAACATTTTTGAAAGGTCCAGCTCTAGTAATTCTGTACCATAATAATCGGCAATTTTACGCGCCGCTTCTATTTCTTTTGAATGCTTTTGCCCATACGAAATAGAAAGCGCCGCAGTCTTATCAGCGCCATACTTTTTCACAGCCATTGCAAGCGCTGTAGTGCTGTCAACCCCTCCGCTGAAAAGCACCAAAGCTTTTTTGTTATCCATTTTATCGTCTCCTACTCTACTCTCCCATAAGCTGAGTGACTAAACTCGTGTCACTCTCAAACTTTCCTCTCATAGTACGTGTTCTGGTTTTTGCCGAAGGCTTTTGAATTCCGCGCGCTGTCATACAGCTATGGCTGGCTTCAATTATTACAGCCACATCGTCACTGCCTGTAATCTCCTGCATAATTTCAGCGATATCAGAACCTATACGCTCCTGCAGCTGCAGTCTTTTTGCCACCATATCAGCTATCCTGGCTATTTTGCTCAGACCTATAACTCTGCCGTTTGGAATATACGCCACCGACACATTCATGTCATACATAAGCGCCATATGATGCTCGCAAAAACTAAAAACCTCAATATTTTTAACCACAACAATATCGTTTGAGTTATGATATGAATCCGGATCATCCTCAAATGTTTTATTAAACATCTGTGCTATCTCATGGTTAGTATAATTCATACCGTCAAAAACTTCGGCATACATTTTAGCCACACGCTTTGGAGTATCAGCAAGACCTTCACGGTTTGGGTCGTCTCCCAAAGCCGTCAAAATTCCTCTGATATGCTCCTCAATGGCTTTTGTGTCAATTTTCTTATTCTCAGCCAAATTTATACTCCCCTTTCTTCCGGATTCCAGATAACCTTATGCATCTGAATCTGCAAATTTACATTATTTAAAACATTTTCTATCATAAACTCAACAATCCTGACAGGTTCTATACTCCCAAATACAGGACTGATATAAACATGACAGCGGTTTGTCAAATCATATTCATGTATAATTTTGAGAGCTTTTTCTAAATCATTTTCAGAACCGGCCACAAACTTAACACAGTCACTGTCTTTCAAATAAAAAAAATTATCAGTCAGCATACTGTCTTCCATACCGCTCGAGGGGAGTTTATAATCCATTGTAAAACAATCGGGACGCGTTTCGTCAGAACAAAACGGCTTCAAGTTAACCGCGCCGTTTGTTTCAATCTCAACATTAAGATCGTTTTCCTTCAAGTTTTTTATCAGCCCGGATATACCGGGCTGTATAAGAGGCTCGCCGCCTGTCAATGTAACGTTCTGTACAGAGGTTTCAACAACATACTTAACTATCTCGTCTGTAGACATAGACTCAAAATCCGCGTCTTTTTCATTTGCCCACTTAGTATCACAATACGAACAGTCAAGATTGCAGCCCTTAAACCTTACAAAAACAGAAAGCTGTCCGGCTTTAATTCCCTCACCGTTTATACTTACAAACTTCTCGCATACTTTAAACGCCTGGCTGTCATGATTCATACTAGTCCTCACAGTATTCGGCATAAGATTCCGGAGTTTCATAAACTCTTACTTTGGATACAGGAACGCCGCGCTTTTTTAATTCATCATAAAAATACTTAGAAAAATTTTCAACCGTAGGTCTGAAATCAACCTCTGCAACCTCAAACTCTTCTTCCTCAAGCATAAGCATAGTCGTACTGCGAAGCGTATCTCTCTCAACAACAAGTCTGTGGTCAAAACATTCTACGAGTTCATTTAAAACAGGCTTTACTTCATTAAAGTCTATAACCATGCCTCGGTTTCCGCCTTCCTCTATCAGGGTTTCACTGCTGACAGACGCGCTGACAACCCATCTGTGGCCATGAATGTTTTTACACCCGCCTTTATAACCTAATAGAAAATGTGCTGAATCAAAATGCGTTTCACACGAAACTGTATACATATCCGAATCTCCTTTTTTATTTAAATAATTTATAATAATAAAAGACGCTCTGACAGAGCGTCTTTTGTTTATTGACGAAACAATGCAATTAAAATTTTATGTTAATATGCACAGATTTACGTAATATTCAAAACTCGCCCTAGTTTTATTTTTAGACAGGATGGTACTAATGAACTGTCTGACATATAGTTCTTATACATCAATTTTCATTGTACTATATGAGTCCAAATAAGTCAAGGGCTAATACGCAAAACTTTACATATCAAATATTCTATACTTCCATAATTATCGGAAGAATCATCGGTCTGCGTTTTGTTTTGACATATAGATAGTTGCCGACATCATTTTTTACTCTTGTTTTCAGAGTAGTCCAGTCAAAACTGTGGCCTGATAAACAATTTTCAACAACAGAAGTTGTCTGTTTCTTAATCTCTTCCATTAAGTCTTCAGATTCCCGAACATAAACAAAACCTCTTGATATTATATCAGGTCCTGAAACACACTCGCCGCTCTCTTTTTCTATTGTCATTACCACTATAATTATACCGTCTTCAGCCAAATGCTTTCTGTCACGAAGAACGATATTGCCAACGTCGCCCACACCCAATCCGTCAACCAAAACTTTGCCTGACGGCACAGAACCCACTATCTTTGCAGATGAGCGCGACAATTCTAAAACATTACCCAAGTCCATAACAAATATATTTTTAGGGTCTATACCCGTGTGAACAGCAAGACCTTTATGCTTGCAAAGATGACGGTACTCTCCGTGAACAGGAATAAAATATTTCGGCTTAACCAAAGACAATATCATTTTGAGCTCTTCCTGGCAAGCGTGCCCAGAAACATGGACGTCAGCCTGTTTTTCATATATAACCTCTGCTCCCTGCTTTAAAAGCTCGTTCACAACATTGGCTACAGACTTTTCATTTCCAGGTATAGGACTTGCAGAAATGATAACTAAATCATTCGGTTCAATATTAATCTTTTTGTGACTGGTAAACGCCATTCTTGTCAGAGCAGCCATTGACTCTCCCTGACTACCTGTCGTTATAACAACAAGCTGTTCTTTAGGATACTTGTTTATCTCGTCTAAACCAATCAGTGTATTTTCAGGCACGTGCATATATTCAAGCTCTATTGCCGCCGATATTACGTTTTCCATGCTCCGTCCTGACACAGCGACCTTACGGTTATACTTGACCGCGGAATTAATAATCTGCTGCACCCTATGTACATTGGATGCAAACGTGGCTACGATTATCCTCTGCTTGTTCTGCTCGCCTTTTTCAAACAGATTGTCAAAGGTTTTTCCGATTGACTTTTCACTAAATGTTACTCCGGGCCTGTCAGCATTTGTGCTGTCAGACAATAACGCTAACACACCTTCCTTACCCAGCTCGCCGAAACGTGCCAAGTCAATCATATCGCTGTCTATAGGAGTTGAATCTATTTTAAAATCGCCGGTGTGGAGTATTATACCTGTAGGCGTATGAAGCGCGATTGCTACCGCGTCGGCTATTGAGTGGTTTGTATGAATAAATTCAGCCGTAAATGCTCCAAGCTTCACTTTGTCTCCTGCATTAATCGTGTTAAGCTTTACCTGATTCAGTATACCATGTTCTTTGAGCTTATTTTTTAAAATACCGAGAGTAAGCCTGGTTCCGTAAACCGGAACTGAAAATTCTTTTAAAACATAAGGCAAAGCTCCGATATGGTCCTCATGACCATGCGTCAAAACTATGCCGCGAATCCTATCCGCGATTTTATGAAGATATGTTATGTCAGGAATAACAATATCAACACCAAGCATATCATCGTCAGGAAACGCCATACCGCAGTCCAGTATCAAAGCGTCGTCCTCATACTCAAAAACAGTTAAGTTTTTGCCGATTTCATTCAGTCCGCCGAGAGGTATAATACGGATTGGTTTATCTGTATGTTTCGGCGTATTATTCTTTCTGTTTCCTCCATTGCTGTTTCTGTTTCCGTTTTTACCGTTACTATTATTATTTTTATTTCGATTATTATTGTTGTTTGTTTTCTCATTAACACCGCTGATTTTAGCTATCTTATCCACGACCTTATGCGCCATCTTGTTAGCGACGTTCTGAGCTTGCTTATTGTTGTTCTGTCGTGTATCATTATTATTCTTCAAAATTTTCCTCCTGTAATAACTTTTATTCGATTCGTTCCGGATAATATAACAACAAATTCCTGCACAGACAAAGGTTTTAACACACATTACGCCCTACAGAAAATCTAAAGCCAAAACAGCTGTTACAAACTAAAATACAATACAAAAAATATACCCTATATATTTTATCAAAACTAAAAAATTCTCAGTATAAAATACTCAAGACATAAACCAAGTCCCTGAAACACTACTATTTCAGTCATTTGTATTCAAATCTGCAATCAAAACCATTCCGAATCAAAACTTTTCCGCTGCAATGCAACCATATCCGTTCCGCCTGCAGGCTTAATGAAAAGATTTTGACTTTTTAAAATTGACCCGATTCGGCGTAATCCAAGATACAAACGCCTTAAACTTATTCGCAGCCATTAAATATCGACCGTTGACAGCGAAACACAGACGCGGAATCTTAGGACATGCAAAAATCTGTCATATAATAAAGCGCCCGGCAATAACCGGGCAAGGTTCCGTACGGTGAAACAAGCAAGCGCCTGTCTCACAAATCGTGTTCATTATAACATACCGTTCAGCTCTTTGCAAGTGTTTTTATTTTATTTTTAAACAGCGTTGATATTTCTTCCGCCGTTTCCATAGATTCGGACTCGGAAATAATTTTTAATATATTATTTCCGCTTCCCGGGAAAACAATAGTTACAGTTCCATTGCTTTCAATCTTAATTCCTTCACTTTTTTTGTTATTATCACTTCCTTTTTCATCGTCTGTGTCACTATCGCCCAATATAGTTGCATTATTCTTAAACTGTCTTTTTAAAGATTTTATTATATTTTCCATTTGTTTTTCGTCGCCGCAGGCAACCTCTGCCTCGGCTTTAAAAATCTGCGGCAAATGCATTGTCAGACTGTCAAAACTAATATCGTATCTATTCAGAAAATCCAAAATTTTTACTGCCGCATATATTCCGTCAAACTGCATCAGCATTTGTTCGCTGCTGCCGCTGGAAATTATTTTTTCCATTATCTCCGAGTCGCCGCCCGACACCCTTATCACATTTCCGCCAAGCCTCAGAATCGCCGTTTCGGTATACTCTGATATACTGTCCGGCACCACAAAGGTTCTTATCGAACTGTCTCTGAGCAAAACATAAATCATTACAGATAGAATTTGCTCTCTGGAAAGTTCTGTGCCATCTGATTTATATAAATTAATCTGCTCCCCGTTTTCACTTATTATACCGCTGAACTCATACTTTTCCAGCGCCTCAGGCTCTATTTTTGAGTATAGGTCATCAAGAACGACCTTCAAAATTTCTGAAATAGTCTTTGATTTTGTTGAAAGACATATATTCATATTAAACGTACCACTTTTTATACTGTTGATAATATGTCTCATATAATGCGTTTTAAACTCAAATAAGGTTACCTCTTGCCCAACCGTTCCCATAGTAATATCAGAAGTGACAAGACTTTCAGCTTTGGCTAACTCTTCACGCTTAACTAAATTTTCGAGCGGCACTTTAATACCGCGGTTATCTAACAAATCCACGTTTAACACATTTCCGTTATCGCCCTTAATTGTATTGACAAAAATTCCTAAGCCGGTCTTATAAAACCTGACGGCATGGCGCATTATAGGCAAATTTTGTTCCCCAAAATTATACACTTTTGAGCCTGCGTATTTAACGCCTATTTTGATTGTGTCTGCGGCAAGTTTAGATAAATCCTCCTCGTCGCTGCTTATGCTTATTCTTCCGCCGTTTTCTGACGCGCCCAAAATATATCCAAGCCTGAGCCACCTCTCAGGAGATACTGTCCATTCGCTTAAATATTCCATGTATCTCATTCCTTCCTAAATTAATCACGCTTCATATTTGTTAATAATATTATTCTGCATAAATTAGGTAACTATACCATAAATATTTTTGTTTTAAACACAAAAACGCCGCGTCTTTTTATTCAGACGCGGCGAGTTATAATATTATTTCTAAATTCTAAAACATACCTAAAGCTGCCAATATTTTGAGGAAGTCTATATATTTTAAAGTAAATATCTGCGCCGCCCGGGCCCGGCGGGCGGAACCGGACCTGGCTCAGCAAACTAACTGCTAGAATTATAGTTGCCGGAATGTTTAATATACAAAATATTTACATTTTAAATTGTCTTCTTTTCCATATCAGTTGATACTTTCATTGGTATGCAGCCTAGCCCAATTGCGCTCGCCAGACCCGAGCGCTCAAACCATTTTTTTGACTTACTGTTTATAAACAGAATAACCAAAACATCAACTTTATATGGAATCAGCAGCCCTTGAAAAACCTTGACATAAATGTTATAATATTTTTGTGTAACTGTCTTTCAGACAGCTGCGCGCTTTGGGGGCGGTGTATGTTTTCACGATGCTGCGCCGCTTCCGATTTAATTTTTATCAAGGTCATCATACATTTTATCAATCCCTCTTCTAACTATATCAGACTTACTTGTATTCAATCTTTTACTGCACTCTTCAAGCTTTCTGATTGTTTCAGGATTAGCCCGAACTCTTATTTCCTTATCCTTTAGGCTGTCAGTAGGACGACCCAGTTTCTTAGCAGCCATAATTCACCTCCTCTTTATTAATGTAAAACTATTCTACATTATGTGGCTACAAAAATCAAGAAAAAACCTATCTACTTAATAAAAGTATCAACTAAACACCTTTTAATAATTTTCTTGAAAAACTTCAACATAAATGCTATAATTATTTATGTCTCTATTTTTGATAGCTGGCATTTTGGAAGCGGCAGTCTTTTTGAATTTGGGTGTCGCTTCCACCTTATTTTTCGTCATCTAACTTATAAATCCCTTGCCGAATTCCTTCCATACGAGTAATATTATTTTTTCTGCAATAGTTATCTAGAATCTCAAGACCTCTATCATCAAGACGCACGGTTAGTTTATGCGGCTTTGGATTATCAGTGGGACGACCCAGCTTTTTGGTCAAACAATTCACCTCCTTTTATGACCGTCAAATATATTATATATTATAGACCGTCAAAAGTCAAGTTATTTTTCTTATATTTCAAGAAATTTTCTTAACTGCTGAAATTTGGCTATAAAGCAGGCACAATTATATAATTCGGATTTTTCTAACCCCATACAAATAACTCTTCTTTATCTAATAAAATTGGATTTGACAGATTAATTTTAGCATAAAATTAAAATATTTATATTTTAAATTGTCTTCTTTTCCCTTTTAAATTGATACTTTCATTGGTATGCGGCCTAGCCCAGTTGCGCTCGCCAGACCCGAGCGCTAAAACCATTTTTTAACTTACTGTTTATAAACTGAATAACCAATAACATCAACTTTATATGGAATCAGCTGCTAAAGTAAATATCTGCGCCGCCCGGGCTCGGCGGGCGGAACCGGGTCTGGCTCAGCAAACTAACTCTTAAAATTATAGTTACCGGAATGTTTAATATACAAAATATTTATATTTTAATTTGTCTTCTTTTCCATATCAATTGATGCTTTCATTGGTATTCAGCCTAGCCCAATTGCGCTCGCCGGACCCGAGCGCTAAAACCAATTCTAATAATCTTAATCCGCCTTGTATTTTCAATTCAAATATGATAAAATATCTTCAATAATTAATTGGAGGACTACATATGAGATTTATAAAACATATCATAGGGGCTGTTTTAACCACCGCGTTAATAGGCGTACCTCTTACACTCACACAAATAGTTTACGCTGATATTTCTGATATCTCCGTATATGTAAACGGAATAAAAACCGAATTTGATGAGCCGCCGGCAAGCGAAAACGACCGTACATTGGTACCTATGAGAGGGATTTTTGAGGCTCTCGGCGCCGAAGTCTATTGGGATGAAAAGTCCGAAACAGCCAGTGCTTTTCTGAATGAGGATACAATGTCAATAACAATAGATAACAATATCATGTTAAAAAACAATGATGAAATTATTTTGGACGTGCCTGCGCGCATGTATGGTGACAGAACTTTGGTGCCGGTAAGAGCAATATCAGAAGCGTTCGGAAGCTATGTCGGCTGGGACGAAAATACTCAAACCGGTTTTGTTGACTCGAAGGAAAACCCAATGAATGAAACTATAATAAGCGATGAGTACAGATATCCTAATTATAATGGAAACTTTAACGATGTAGACATCTTTGACAAAAACAATGAGGACTATTTTGGTATGGAACTCTTACACATTTCCGATGAACAAGGGTCAGCGTACGCTAAAACAATAAAGGCTTTTGCAAATTCTGCACCAAACGCCAATGTATACAATATTGTTGTACCAACCGCCGCTGAATTTTACGCAAGTGATGAGTACAAAACATCTTATACGCCGGCAATCAGAAAAATATATTCACAGCTGAATGATAATGTTAAAGGAATCAACGCAGTATCGCCTCTTATGAATCATGCCGACGAAAATATTTATTTCCATACCGACCACCACTGGACCCAGCTTGGAGCCTACTATGTATATGAAGCATTTATAAATGAGCTTGGTGACGACATAGACCCATATTATACGTTTGACAAACAAACAATAAGTAATTATTATGGTTCGCTCACCCGTTTTACAGCAGACACTGACGGTTATGATATGCTGATGTCAAGCCCGAACGCTCTCCAATTATTCAGTCCGAAAGTCAGCTATGAAGGTTATTCTTTCAATGATATGGAAATGAATGATTTTATTTCTAATGTTGAACCTATTGTTCCCGGATTTAAAAATTACAACTGTTTTCTGGGCGGCGACTATCCGCTTCAAGTGTATAACACTGATGTGAACAACGGACGTTCTCTAGTGATTATCAAGGAATCATACGGCAACGCATTTTCTACCTGGGCGCTCAATAATTTTGAAACTGTGTACATAGTAGATTACAGAAAATTCAACAATTACGGCGGAACAAACGAGTATGAAAATGTATTTAAAATCAATGAGTTTTATGAACTGACTAACTTTACCGACCTGCTTATAATAAGCTATCCCGTATCTGTAACAAATGCCCCTGAAGCAGCCGCTCTCAGAACTATGACTGAATAAAATAAACTGAATTTTATTAAATAGAACGCTCTGCCGGCGTTCTATTTTTGTGTCGGATTTTTGGATATTTGACCGCTTTACAATAATTTCGTTTTATGGTATAATAACTCGAATTGTTTGGAGGAATATAATATGTGCGCTAAAAAATATGACAACGAGAGCATCAGGGCCCTAAAAGGCGCTGCCAGAGTTAGAAAACGCCCGGCTGTAATATTCGGTTCAGACGGAATTGACGGCTGTGAACATTCAATGTTTGAGATTTTGTCTAACTCTATAGACGAAGCCCGTGAAGGCTTTGGTGATACAATAATAATTACCAGATTTTTAGATAACTCAATTGAAGTTGAGGATTTCGGCCGCGGAATCCCGGTCGACTACAATGAACATGAGAAAAAATATAACTGGGAACTTGTTTTCTGTGAACTTTATGCCGGCGGAAAATACAAAAACAATACCGGCGGCGACTATGAGTATAGTTTGGGTCTTAACGGGCTGGGCGCCTGTGCTACCCAATACAGCTCCGAATATATGGATGTGGAGGTTCTCAGAGACGGATATAAATATGAGCTTCATTTTGAAGCCGGAGAAAATATCGACGGAATGAAAAAGACAAAATTCAGACACCGCCACACAGGAACTACAATCCGCTGGAAGCCGGACATAAAGGTATTTACTGATATTGATATACCATTGGACTTTTATAAAGAAACGCTGAGACGTCAGGCGGTTGTAAATTCAGGCGTTAAATTTGTTTTAAAAAACGAGATTTCCAAAGAAGAATTTGAAGAGTTTGAGTTTCTATACGAAAACGGTATAGTGGATTATATAAAAGAGCTGACTGAAGAAAAAGAGTTCACCGGCGTTCATTATATAGAAACCGAACGCAGCGGAAGAGACAGGGAGGACCTCCCTGAGTATAAGTTAAAAATGAGCTTTGCATTCTGTTTTGACAACGAGTTCAGCACAACCGAATACTATCATAATTCCAGCTTTCTTGAATACGGCGGCTCGCCGGACAAGGCTGTTAGAAACGCTTTTGTATATGCTATTGACCAGTATCTCAAAGCCAACAACAAATACAATAAAAGCGAGGGCAAAATTCAATACAGCGATGTTCAGGACAGTTTGGTATTGGTATCTAACTCTTACTCCACTATGACTAGTTACGAAAACCAAACTAAAAAAGCTATAAACAACAAGTTTATTCAGGACGCAATGACAGAATTTTTGAGGGAACAGCTGGCTATTTATTTTATAGAGAATAAGATGGACGCTGACAAAATATGCAATCAGGTTCTTGTTAATAAACGAAGCCGTGAAACCGCAGAAAAAACAAGAATAAACGTAAAAAAGAAGCTAGGCGGCAATCTTGACGTAGCTAACCGCGTTAAAAAATTTGTTGACTGCAGGAGCAAAGATCCTGAAAAACGTGAAGTCTATATAGTTGAGGGAGACTCAGCTCTCGGCGCCTGTAAGCTTGGCAGAGACAGCGAATTTCAGGCAATAATTCCTCTTCGAGGAAAGATACTTAACTGTCTTAAAGCGGAGTATGACAGAATATTTAACAGCGATGTTATTGTTGACCTGCTCAGGGTATTGGGCTGCGGAGTGGAGATAAAATCAAAACATAATAAGGATTTAAGTTCTTTTGATTTAAACAATCTTAGATGGAACAAAGTAATAATCTGTACCGACGCCGACGTTGACGGCTATCAGATAAGAACATTGGTTCTGACCATGATTTACCGGTTAGTACCTACGCTTATTGAAAAAGGTTTCGTTTATATAGCTGAATCCCCTTTGTATGAGATAACTTCAAAAAAGAAAACATATTTTGCTTACAACGAGCAGGAAAAATCAGAGATTCTTTCAAAACTTGAAGGACAAAAATATTCTATTCAAAGAAGCAAAGGTCTTGGTGAAAACCAACCGGATATGATGTGGCTGACCACCATGAATCCTGAAACCCGCCGGTTAATCAAAGTCACCCCATGCGATGTTATAAAAACTCAGGAAACATTTGACCTTCTTCTCGGAGATAATCTTGCCGGCAGAAAAGAACACATTGCCGAAAACGGACACCAATACATCGAAATGGCTGATGTATCATAATACTGGAGTGAATATATTAAATGAAAAAACCCATAATCCAAGAACAGCAAATAATAGATACGCTGGAAGAAAACTATATGCCTTATGCAATGAGCGTAATAATTTCACGTGCTATTCCGGAAATTGACGGTCTTAAACCGTCTCACAGAAAACTCCTTTATACTATGTATAAAATGGGGCTTTTAAACGGCAATCTTACCAAGTCCGCAAACGTAGTCGGACAAACCATGAAGCTGAATCCGCATGGTGATTCGGCTATTTATGAAACCATGGTCCGTCTTACTGACGGCAACGGCGCTTTACTGCTGCCGCTTGTCAAATCAAAAGGAAACTTCGGACGTGTTTACTCGAGAGATATGGCCTACGCCGCTTCGAGATATACCGAGGTAAAGTTAAATCCTGTATGCAGTGAATTATTTGGCGATTTAGACAAAAATACCGTCGACTTTTTTGATAACTACGACGGCACTATGAAAGAACCTACCCTGCTTCCGGCCACATTTCCAAGCATTTTGGCAAATCCAAATCAGGGAATTGCAGTGGGCATGGCTTCAAATATTTGCAGTTTTAATCTGCGTGAGCTTTGCGAGGCTACTATTATGCTTATGCATGACCCGGACGCGGATATACTTGACACACTGCTGGCTCCCGACTTCCCGACAGGCGGAGAACTGATTTATAACCGCTCAGAACTCAAGGAAATTTACCGCACCGGTCGAGGTTCTTTTAAAGTCAGAGCAAAATATGAGTATGACAAGAGCCAAAATTGCATTGATATAAAAGAAATACCTTATACAACCACAGTTGAGGTAATCATAGACAAAATAGTTGATTTAGTTAAGTCAGGGAAAGTCAAAGAAATCTCTGATATCCGTGACGAAACCGACCTCAAAGGTCTGAAAATAACTATTGACTTAAAACGTGGAGTAGACCCTGACAAATTAATGCTGAAGCTCTTTAAAATGACGCCTTTACAGGATAGTTTTGGCTGTAACTTTAACATTCTTGTTGAAGGTTCTCCTATTGTTTTGGGTGTTAACGATATGATTTGCGAATGGCTTAGATTCAGAAGAAGCTGTATCAAAAGAGCCATAGCGTTTGATATTCAAAAGAAAAGTGAAAAACTGCACCTGCTTGAAGGTCTTTCGCTGATACTTTTGGATATAGACAAGGCAATAAAAATTGTCCGTGAGACAGAAGACGACAGCATGGTAATCCCTAACCTCATGAAGGGTTTTAAAATAACTGAGGTTCAGGCAGAATATGTGGCTGAAATCAAACTCAGGAATTTGAATAAAGATTATATTCTAAAAAGGATAGCAGAGATAGAAACCCTAAAAAAAGAACTTGAGGAACTGAAATCCACCCTTGAAAGTAAAACAAAAATAAACAAACTGATTGAAAAACAGCTGAAACAAATAGCGAAAAAATATGGAAGCGACAGAAAAACTGAAATTATAACTGCTGATGAGATTAAAGACATAGTCGAAGAAGAAATAATTGATAATTACAGCGTCAAACTTTTCAGAACACAGCACGGCTATTTAAAGAAAATCTCACTCGTATCACTCCGCACCAGCGGTGAACAGCGGCTCAAGGACGATGATACTATGATTCAGGAGATTGAAGCTCAGAACAGCAGTGAAATTATATTCTTTGCAAGATCAGGAGACGTTTATAAAATCAAAGCCTACGACGTCCCCGACAGCAAAGCAAGTTTGCTGGGAGAGTTTATACCCAATCTTGTCGGACTAACTGAAAAGGAAGAGATTGTGGGCATGTCCGCAACCGATGATTTTTCAGGAGATTTGGTATTCTTCTTTGAAAACGGAAAGGCGGCCAGAGTTCCGCTGAAGTCATATCAAACAAAAACTAACCGAAAAAAACTTGCCAACGGATTTTCTTCAAAATCGCCTCTTGTTGAGATGTTTTATCTTCCGGCCGAAACCGAAATGGACATTGTTTTATTTTCAGACAAAGACAGGGCGATTACCGTAAATACAGAAAGGATACCCTTAAAAACTACGCGAACAACTCAAGGCGTTAACATAATGAGTTCCAGAAAGGGCAGTATAGTGTCAAAGGCCGTTCCCGCTTCAGATTCAGGACTGAAAAATATAGAAAGATTCAGAACCAAGACAGTTCCGGCTGTAGGAGCAACTGTCCGTGAGCAAGACCGGGGAATTGAACAAATCAGTTTTGATGTATAGCTTTGAAATATAAAGTCACAAAAAACCTCTTATAATATGGATACTAAGATTATAAAAAACTTAGCAGTTCATACTATAAGAGGTTTTATTTTTGTCAATTATATTATTTATTTTAATCAAAATGATTTAAAATAAATCTTATTTCTTATCTGGTTTGTCTTCAATAAATATATTATCTAAATTAATGAAAGATTTAGCCATCAGATGCTTATTTCATACTTAAACCCTTAATTTAATAATTTTACCGCTCATTTACTTATAGCTGTATATTATTAAAGTATAAAAACAAACTAAATACTTAACATTCTATCTATTTATCAAATTCATTATAATGAACGTGATTATTCAATGCAGTAATTAATATATTTATCAAAAATATATAATAGTTTCTCATAAAATCATGGTATATAAGTAAATTACCAAACAGCTTTATCTCTTTATTGTCTGATTTTTTATTTGATATCATAAAATTAAAATATACTTATTTTTACTTTATTCAGGAAATTTTTCTTTTACCAAATTTTCAAAATATTTTTCAATGTAAAAAGCTGAATCGTTTTCCATTGGGCACCACCTGTTTACTATATGATATACACCGTTCTTTACTCCTTCAATTACTACATCATACCCGTCACAGCCTAATCTCTCAACTTCTTTTGGCATATTCCAATAATCCTTATCATTTAATAAATCAAGAAACTCTTTAGTTTCTTCTCTGCTTAATTTGGCACTCTCTGATTTTAAAATCCCGCCGCTGTGAGGACCCGCAACGCCGTTGCCGGACTTATAGCACACATCTGCTGTTCCATCATCGTTTATTTCTATCCGAACAACAAACGGATTCCAAAATGAAGGAATATATGAAAAACGATATATTTGACCGATTGAATCATACAGCGCCGGTTCTCCTAAAGCGGAAAGCTCCTCTGAATACCATTCATTTGTAAAATCACCCAAACTATTAATAATCGGTGGAATCTCATCGAGACAATATGTACTATATCCGCCCTTATAGCCTCCATTAAACACAGCATTTGTTATTCCATTATATATATCATATGGGACTTTATATCCATCAAGCCCATAAATCGCTGTAGTTAAAACTGTTGCTCCTTGAGGAAGTCTTTTAATAACAGCAAATACATCTTCAAAATCTGACGTAGCATTTGCCTTGATTTCAGACATATCATCAGACCGTTCGCCAATTGTATATGAATACCTTAATCCGTTTGGTGAAGAATCCTTATCCTCATTCCAGACATAAACAAAGATGGATGTCAATTGTCCAAATTCAACCATTCCTCCAGGCCACCATTTACTTTGATAATCCCTCCATAAAACGCCATATCCAAGAGAATCAGCAACCCACCACAGCGGAATATAAATCGTTTCTCCTATTCTGATTGGCACGGTATCCATAACGATTTCTTCACCGTTTCTAATTAAAACATTACTATCTATAGTAACACTGACAGTCGTTATAACATCAAGAATATTTCTTGTTATCGTTATAGTATTATCATTAATATCATAACTTAAACCATCCCTAAAAATCTCATCAAAATAAAGAATAGGAAACATCGTTCTGCCGTTTTCATTAACAAACGGCTGGGGATACTGTTGAAGCCTGCTAAAATTAAACTGCCCGCCGGAGTATCCGTCAACCATGCTCACCCATCCATCCCTGTCACAAAAAGACACCTCCGCAGAGGAACTTTCTTCAGCAAAAACAGGAATAAAAATATTTATGACATTAGTGAATAAAAATAATATCAAAATTATGTACAATAATTTTTTCATATACTAATCCCCACTCGACAACTCTTAATCAATTATTTAATCAAAATCACTAAAAATTTCAGCTCATTTAAACTTCACTATAAATTGTATAAGAATTGCCTCCTGATTTTTTAGCTTTGCACAAAGCCATATTAGCTTTTTTATAAAGAGTCATAAAGTCCACGCCATTATCCGGAGAAAATGCTATTCCTGCGCTTACTGTGCCCATTTTGCCAAATCCAAACTCCTCAGAAACTAAGCAAATTTTTGCCATTGTTTTGCCGACCTTATTATAGACTCCATCCTTTGCTTTAACATCAGTTAAAAATGCTACAAACACATCCGAATCCATTCTGCCGATAATATCTCCATGTCTAAAACTGTCCTCAAACACTGAAGCAACTTTTTTCAAATAATCTTCTGCTTTTATATGTCCCAGGTCTGCGTTTATATCTTCGTAGTTATCTATATCATAAACCACAAACGCACTCTCAGATTTTATTTTGGACAATTTATTTTCAATACACTCCTCTGTAGTTAATCTGTTGAGAAGTCCCGTAACACTGTCTATCTCGGCTTTTTCCAACAATTTTTCTCTTTCGTTTAAAGCGTTGCTCAAGGCAAGTTCTCTCTCTTTTTTAATTTGTATATCAGAAATTCTGCCGATAACTCTAACTATTTTATTCTCACTGTCAGGAACATAATGAAAAACAGCTTGGTGCCATCTGTATCCGCATCCTCCTATATTCGCTAAAAGTTCTATGCTGTCATCCTTTTTGTCTTCAGAATAATTTTCCCTAAACAGCAATTCATCAATTGATTCCAAATATTCAGGATACACCCACCCTACCGAACTGAGAGAGTTAATATCTTTGTATTCGTATTCTTTTCTTTTTCCATCACGCACCGGCATGGATATAGTAAGACTTTTAGTTACAGCATTATAATCTAATATTATATACTCAGACGTCTCAACCAAAATTGAGTTTACATATCCTTGCTCTTTAAATTTGTTTTCCGCCTCAATTCTATTTGTTATATCATCTATAACACAATAAACTACCATTTTATTTTTGCTGAAACTAATTATAGTTATACTAAGATTTGCATAAGCTTTTGAACCGTCTCTACATTTATATTCATGTTCCTCTGACAAATTTATATTAACACCATTTTTATCATTAACATATTTGCCGCATACATTAGAAATATAAACCAGTAAATCATTAACATAAGGAGACGACGTATAAACACTGCCGTCAAAAATTTCAAGCAATTCTCTCAGACGGTTATTATAAAATTTCGGTACCAAACTATCAGAATCATACTCAAAAATTCCAACTCCAAACTGCATAGAATTCAGCATACTTACAAGCTGTTCTTTTTCTCTTATGATTCCTATATCGTCTGTCAGACTTTCATCTACCTTTTGTATCGTGCCGATAATCTTTTTAACTTCGCCTTTTTCGGTTTGGCGCACAGTATCTAATTTAAACCAGCCATATTCACCTGAGTTCATTAAAATTCTCACAGTTATTCCTGAATCAAATATGCCGTTTTTAACTTTTGACAAATAGCTATCAAAAGCATTTTTGTCTTCTCCAAAAGTCTTATTAACAAATCCGCTTATACTGCAAATATCACCGAAAAAGTTATTAAATTCATATTCCGTCTGTTCATCCATAATAAAAACGTCATTTTTCAAATCTAACTCGAAAACACATATATTAAGCCTGCTCAAAACCGCAAACAAACGCTTCTTTTCCTCATTTACATGCTCGGCTATTCTCATATTTTCTTTTGATAAAGCAATATTTTTCTCTTCAGTAATATCTGCTGAACAACAAAGGTATATGCCTAAATCTGAACCGTTAACCTTCAGCACCCTGCATTCATACCATCTAGCATTACCATCAATATCTAAAACCTTATATGTATCGACAAAAACAGGTGCATTTTCAAAAGACTGCTTTATATTTTTATCAAGTGAACTATAATCTTTAGGATCAGCCAAATTAGACCTGCAGAAATTCATAAATGTATCAATATCAAACTTCATACCTGTCTCAAAACCAATTCTGCCATCAGTATACATAACCGTTACGGTTTTATTAATTGTATTTATTTCAAAAATTTCATTAAAAAATGATTTAAACATATCCGCATAAACAGAAATTTGCCGTGAAGTATCACGCATCTTTTGTTCTGTTATATCATTTATCAATATATAAAACAAGTCTCTGTTGTCGCTTTTTCCAATATGTTTTACCCTGCATGACAGCCACATTAAATGACCGTCTTCATGATACTTTTTAAGCTCAACATTTATTATTTGGTTTTCATATTTTGCTCTGCTGCAAGCGTTCAGCAACAAGTCTTTGCTTTCATCCTCAAGTCTGCTGAAACTTAGACCCAAATCAGAATACACACTGCCTGGCGACGAGCCAAACAAATCATAATATCCGTCATTAACCCGTATTATTTCAAGAACTCCATTTGGATTAAGTTCATACATTCCCATAGCGCCGATGAGTCCGCCAAACAAAGCGTCCACTTCTTTATTTCCGCTCCAAATACTCTCAACATTCAAATCATTGGCTCTAATATCAGATACACATTTATCAATTGGCAGCTTACTATATTTATCTATAACCTCATTAAATTCATTCTCAAACAAAGGCTTAGAATAAAAATATCCCTGTATGGTATCACATCCGATACCTCTAAGAAAGTCTTTCTGATACTGAGTCTCCACACCCTCTGCAATAATATCCATGCCAATCAATCTTGCCATTCGAACAACACTCGAAACAATAGCACCGGCCTTATCTGAATCTTCAATATCATCAATAAATCTTTTATCAATTTTCAAAATATCTATGTTAACATCTTTTAAAGTGTTAAGCGATGAATACCCACTTCCAAAATCGTCCATAAGGACTTGAAACCCATAACTCCTAAACTTATTGGTAACATCTATTATCTGTTCCTTATCCATTGTATAGGCGGTTTCTGTAATCTCTATCTTTATCATATCGGGACTTAGTCCATATTGTTCAATTAACCCCAAAACATTTTCACATATCATAGGTTTGTAACAATCAAGCCTGGAAAAGTTAACCGAAATAGGCAGCATAACTTTTCCGGCGTCGAGACGCTTTTTTTGAAATTTGCAAACCTCTTCAAGAACACACCAGTCCAATTTTGTAATGAACTTATTATTTTCAAAAACTGTTATAAACTTCTGCGGTGATATAACGCCCCTATCAGGATGCATCCACCTAACCAAAGCTTCCGCAGCTATTGGCTTTCCGCTGGTGACGCTGAAAATCGGCTGATAGCATACCTTAAACTGTTGATTTTGAAGAGCAGTATCCATATCGTTCAATATCAGTTCTTCTTCCATAACCATTTTACGCATTTCAGAATCATAATAAGAATATCTGTTCACGTAATCACGCTTAGCGCTTTTAAGCGCCATATTGGCACGGTCGCACATCTGGTCTATTGGTATTTTCTCATCATTGATGATATTATATATCCCAGCAAAAATTTTCAAATTATAATCAACAATATTGGCGCTATTGAGCGTCATATCCATTTTATTAATTATTGAATTTATATCACATAGGCTTGCAGGAATACAAACAACAAATTTATCAGACTCCATTCTTCCGTAAATTCCATTGTTTCCTACCAAACTTTTTAAAGTATCAGCTATTAATATAAGAATTTTATCGCCCTTATCGCTGCCAAACAACTCATTAATTACTTTAAAGTTTTTTATATCCCACATAATAATTGAGTATTTTACAGAAGGATTGACACTGAGCAGCTTATCTGTGGAAGCGCAGAAAGTTTCTCTATTATAAATCTGAGTTAATTTATCGTGTCTCGTTACATATCTAAGCTTATTAAGCGCGTCGGTTATCTGTTCTTCTCTATCCTTTTCAGAAGAAATATCAGAGAATAAAACATGACAGCGGCAAACTCCATTACTACCCAAAAATGTAATCATAGACATACGAACCCAGCTAAACGCTCCATTCCTTTTAATTCTAAACTGACATGTAAGAGTTCCGCTATCATCAATACATTTTTTAACCTTTTCTTCAAGATGACTCCTGTCGCCCGGATAAATTAAGTCCAATTCAAATAATTGATTTAAACTTTCAAAAGATATTTTCTCCGTATCAGCTATACTGCGCGTAATATTAAATATATTTGCAAAATATTCATTATAATATCCTAAATCCACCCTGCCCGACTCATAGTAATCAAATATAGCTATGCCGTCAGGTATAAGATCTACCATTGCAGCCAAACGCTCATTGGCTAAATCAAGCTTTTCTTCAAGAATTTCGCTTTCCAAAACTATACGAGTCACGATATTATCCACTCTGCATTTTACTATATCAGAATTATAAGGCTTTTCAAGAAAATCCACAGCTCCATCACGCAAGGCTCTTATTTCAGCATCTATGGCCCTGTCTGCCGTTGTAATAATTACGGATTTGTGCTGTAGTTCTTTATCTTTAGACATCTCTCTTAAAACCTGAAATCCGTCCATTTTTGGCATTACAATATCAAGCAACACTAAGATTATATCTTTATCTTCACGCAATTTTTTAAGGCAAACATCACCGTCATCAGCCTCAATAACAGTATAGTCATCTTTTAAAATTTCAGATAATATCATACGGTTCTGCTCAACGTCATCAACTACAAGAATCTTTCGTTTTTTATTACTTGTCACCTTTAAGTCACCTTCTTAGTTCATATCAATATAGAACTGTAACTCTTTCTATTTTAGTAATTATATCATAAAACAAAACAACTGCACAAGACTTTTTTAGAATTTGTTGGGTTATTTTGTTAATTTTCATCTGACTAACGAATAAAAACCCTCAAAATTCTTTTATAAAAAGAAATAATGAGGGTTTTATAAAATTTTGTTTTGATTATTTGGTTTGGAGTTTTATTTTCAATTTTATACTTTGATAAATATAACCAGATACAGATTATCCGACAGCTTCAGCACTTTCCGTACGTGGTTTCAAAAGTCTGACTATATTATTAAAACTTTCAATACTCTTTTGAATATTTCTCATATCAAGTTTATCTTTTTCAGGTATCTGGCTAGTCACAAAATCAACTTTCCAAATGATATCAAAATGAATTTGTGACAAACCGGAGTTTTGCTTAATAATGCTATCATTAAATCTATCAATAAGGGCAGCGAGTTCGTCAATATCAGATTGGCAAACAACTTCAGAATTCTCATTTTTATCCATAATCATATTAAGATTTTCATCTATTTTAACAACTGTCTCAAACGTAGATTGGTCAATATCATCCGGTTTGTCTGAACCGGCATCTGATAAAGCAAAACAACTTAATCCGCTGCATGATACAAACATAACCGCAAGAGTAACCGCTCCGACTATCACCTTTCTGAATTTCATTTTTGCTCCCCCTTTCAGAATTTTTATAAATTAACTTTCTTATAGTTAAATTATAACCTTATCTAAATACTTTTACAAGAGGGAATAAACACTAAATTATCATACATTTTTTGTGCAACATGTATAAATTATTTTTTATTTTAGTCAATTAGCTTGTCTTATTTCAACAATATTACAAATGTGTTACAACCGTGTTACAAACACCGTTTTGATATTTATTAATACTCAATTCTATAGCAATAAACTCTTATTAAAAAACATATTTAATAATTAATTAACCCCCTAGACATTTTTTTATCTAAGATTCTCATAACACTGGAATTAATCCTGTCTTCTGTTAAAATACCTTCCTTAGCAGCATTCGCTAAGGCAAAATGAGCTTCATCTATATCAGAGGGCATAAGCAAAATATCGTCTCCTGCATTTACTGCTGCTATACACGCTTCCGACGTCGTATAAGTCTTAATTATTGCTCCCATGTCTAAGGCGTCAGTTATTACAACGCCGCTGAAACCAATATCGTTTCTAAGCATAGCTATCACTCTTGAAGACATAGATGACGGAACATCACTTTCAGTAATCTTTCGGGCTGATATATGACCTACCATAACAAAATCACAGTCTGCTGCGGCTCCGTATGAAAACGGTACAAACTCACATAAATTCATTTCTTCTAAAGACCTGTCAGTTGCAACAAAACCGTTATGAGTATCTCCTTCAGCCGCACCAAGCCCGGGAAAATGCTTCATACAGGAACTAACCCCTTTTGACTGCATGGCTCTGATTTCGGCTGACGCCATTTGTCCAACAAGCTGAGGGTCACTGCCAAACGAACGGTCGCCTATTGAGGAATTAGAATTGATTTCAACATCCGCGTCCGGAGCAAAATTAAGATTAAAACCATATTCTTTCAGCGCTGTTCCAAGCGTTTCACCTGCCTCTGAAGCTTTTCCAACATCCTTAGAATCGCCAATCTCTTTCATAGGTGGAATTTTAGGAAAACCAATACCGGCATTCCCGAGCCTTGCTACTCTTCCACCCTCCTCATCAACAGATATAAATAAGGGGATTTTAGAATAGGACTGAGAATTATTAATCATATTTTTTATTTGATTCTCGCTGACAATATTTTTAGAAAAATATACCAAACCTCCAACGGGATATTTTTCTATTGCCGCCTTTGTTGCCTCACCGGCTTTAGTAGCTTTTTCAACCCCGGTTATTGATTCAGGAGTTACAATCATCATTTGATATATCTTATCATCAATACCCATTTCTGAAACCTTCTGCTTTAAACTGTCAAGCCTGTTATGGCTTCCTATATAAGCAGATTTAGTTGGTTCGTCCCAGTTCACTTCAAATCCAAAAGCTTCTGAAACAGCTCTGACCGGCATTAATGTTCTATCAGAAACTATCAAAGGCGGACTATCTAATTTTTTAACGCTGTCACCGACATACATTGTTCTGCTTCCTATTGTCAGACTTATTGTAACGCCATCTTTTGTGCCGACTGCAGTTTGATTTTCCTCATTCCAGTTTACCTCAGCTCCTAGAGCTTCAAAAATAGCGCGCATTGGAACCATTGTTATGCTGTTAATTATTTGCGCATTAACATCAGCGTCCAATATTGAATCATTTACATAAACAGTAATGTGGTTGTTATCAGCTGCTAGTACATTTACCGTTCCTATAAATATAACTACCGCAATTAAAACCATGGTTTTTTCTAATATTTTCTTTATCATAACGCTCATCCCTTTCTGTATTAATACAATATTACAACATTGTTTATCCTATGTCAAATTATTCTATGGAACAATTTAGTAATATTTGGTCTAATAAACCGCTTGAGATTGTTGACAATGGTGTATAAATTAGTTCAGTTGACTGCTCTAAGCGTCTTGTACAGCTAGTAATCGTCCCACTGAGATAATTTTCATTACATCACAGTGTAATTGCTGAAATATTTGTAACACCGTTAAAAGTCTTCTTTAACTTTATATTTTTATTTTGCTATTATCATATAAAAAAGGTCAGCAAACGCTGACCTTTTTAAAATTTTAACCGAACTAATTTTGACAGAATATAACCGTTTTATCTCATAAATATTTTAATATGCTTATCATCTATCCTTTCAAGCACATAAAATCCATCTTCTGCCGCCGTTGCTTTTGCCTCGTTATTCGGCTTGCATCGGCCTTGTGCTTCACATGTGCCGTCGTCTATAACAACCAATTCTCCGTGCGTTCCCATATATCCCCATTCCGGGCGGTCTTTTCTCGGTATGTAACTTTGTGAAGGGTCATAATCTTCAGATAAAATATATACATCTCCCTCACCTGCAGGTGTTATAATATTGCCTTCATTATCTGTTTCTTCTTTCCACGTTATATGTTCGGTAAGCAACCGGCCAAATACATCCTTCTTATATTTACCGCTCCACTGGTCGTCATAGTTGTTTCCAACTATACATGGATTTCCTGAAATTACTCCAAGTAAGTCTTTTGGGTCTTCTGAATTTGCAAGCCGTATCTTCTCACCGTCAAAGCATACAAATAGTCCGCACCTGTCCTCATTATTGGGATTTCCGTCTGACCATTCTCTAAGTTCCGCATAGTCGGCTCCGGTTCCGTTTATTGACTTCATAGCATACACATCACCGCTGTACGCCGCACGGAAGGCGTTGGAACGGGAACTTAAAGTCCCGTTTCCAACTATAAATCCGTCGCCGTTATTATGAGAATAATATCCGGCTGTTGGTTCTAAATTATTTTTACCGCACACAGTATTATAACCGTTGCAGAGCAAAGACCAGCCGCCTATTGCTACTGCCCTTTCTCCATTCACAGCATTAGAATAACCGCCCAATGAAACCGAACAAACTCCGGGCACCGTCCCCTGCCCTCCTAAAACAACAGAGTAGTTTCCACTTGCACTTGAATCATTCATTACATTTATCATCTTTTTATCGTTTACATATTTTTTCGTCTTATCAACTAACTTTGTCAATGCTGTCATTCCTAAAATTTTTGTTGCCATCTATATCCCTCCAGGTTTATTTAAATAAAGCTTCTACCTCTGTCGCTGTAATTTCCTGCAGTGCGTCATTCTTCATATATCCGCTTAAGTCTATAGTCTCACCAAGAGCGTCCCACGCTGAGCCTGTCCACGCAAAATTCTGTCCGTTCTTATCAACAACGTTCCATACATCTCCAACTGCATTTCCTGTTGTCGGCAAGGACCCATATGTATCCTTACTGCCCTTATACTTGTATACGCTTGACACTTTGTTGTTTACATATGTTTCTGTTGCTAGTCCTGCTTTAGACTCTGCTATTTTTGTATCCACTGTAGCCTTTGTATAATATCCTGTCATCATAGTTTCCTGTAAATTATCTACATTGCTGTCTACCTCATTTATAGCTGATACAAGGTCTGTTTTAGCAGTCGTTGTTAAATTTGCTCTTGTTCCTATATTGTCCCTTATTTCCTCACAATTTGTCCATGCGTCATTGATTCCATTAACTATACTCGTATTGTCTGTATCCAAATCAGCTAAATCTCCGATTTTATTGTCTACAGCTGTTACCTCAGTCTTTAAAGCTAAAGTTTTTGTCGCATTCGTAACTGTAGTAGATACCTGTGAACTTGTCTGATAACCGCTGTCGTTTGTAAGCTGACTTAACTTTATCGGTATTGCTGTTGATACCGCCTTAATCTTTTCTACTAATTTTGTTAATGCCACCGTTCCTAAAAATTTTGTTGCCATAATATTTCCTCCTTAATTAATATGCAAGCATTGCCTGCTAATTTTATAAAACTCTCACTCTAAAAACATGAGCCGAACTAATAATTATATTAACATGACTTATTTTCACTGCTATTTTTCAAAATATAATTTTTTATAATTAAAATAATGCACTTACCTCATCTGCTGTAATTTCTACTAACTCTCCTGATACATCGGTTGACTCTGTAAATATTCTGAATAAATCAATAGTCATTTCCGTATTTGTTGTTTCACTGCCTGAATATATAGTACTCGAGGTTCCATCAGGCGTCATGTAATCTTCTGCATTTAATATAATAGTTCCGAGATATATATTTATAGTTGCTAACTTCGTTTCATCTTCTATCTCTATATAGCTGTTTGGTTTTCCCTTTGCCTCTTTTAATCCGCATGTCACCGTCATATCAGAACCGCTTATTTCACCTGATAAGTTATCAGTGTCAAGCACGTAAGAAGCATAACAATATTTTTTCTCTTCGCCTGCTTCCTCTTTAACTCCCGCCGCTTCCAACATTTGAGACGGCAGTGTAAAGCTTCCGTATGTCTCGTCTGTAATTTTTATGGGCGGTATATTATATCCCACTATCCAATTACCGTTTTGCCAAATGTTAAATTCCTCCGTCTTATCAAGTTTCTGTAATAATACAGCTGTATTCTTTTTGGCCGTATCTCTTTGCAGTTCATAACATTTATAATCCAGTCTTGACAGATAGTTTCCTATCATCGGTATAAGATTTACAGAAATTTTCTCCTGCTCATCGTAATAATCAACTGTTTTATCATCCACTATAGTAAACGTACCTATATAAAACTGCAAACATTCAGTATTAAGGTTAGTTCCAAAATTATCGGCTGTACTAAACATTGTAAATTCATCCAGAATCAAATCCCATTCAAGATATAAATAATATGGTTTATTAAACTCTGGCGCATCTAACATATTTATTTCAAACGTGTTATTAATCTGACTTTTAAAATCATTATCAAATAATCTGTTTGACGTAATATACGCATTATTGAAAGTAAAAGAAAATTTGTACTTTCCGTCAGAATCTTTTGTCATTATAACGCTCTGTGAAATGGCGTTAGGAACTATCAGACTAAATTCAAGATTCTTATAAATCTCATTGACCGCTCCCACAATGCTGTTTTTATCTTTTGTCTCAAGATTTATTATCCTTCCTATATCTTTTAAATAATGCGCATTAGAGTTACTCTCGCATTCAACTATTTTATAATCCCGAAATTTCAATGTTTCTTTATCAGAATTACTTCCGTCCCCGATTTGTACGGCATTATCTGCCAAACATTCCGCACCGTATCCTATCGCGACAGCATTAGCCGCTGCCGCCGTAGACGCACTTCCGACTGCAACGCAGCGACCGGCTCCCTCTGCTCCCGCTCCAATTACTACTCCGCGTTCGCCGGTAGAAGCTATACCGTCGCCTATTGATATATTTTGAGCTCCGCCTGCTTGTGCTCCGCCGGCTATAAAGCCCCCGTTTGTAACCTTATCTGCCTTTTGAGCTAAGCCGTCAGTAATATTTTTTATCTCCTCAGAGCTTTCAATCAAATTATTTACGGCATTCTTAACCATAAGCGGTGTAACATAGCTGCTGTTATCTGTAGTCTCTGACGTTATGTTCTCTATTGTTTTGACCGGTATTTCCTTTTTAATATTTTTATCCGCCTCAATTCGGGCGCTGACTTCATTGGTTATTAAATTTACAGTATCTTCATCTGTATCAATTAAAGTATTGATAGCGTCAGCAACATTAACTATATTTAAATTAATATCTGCCAGTCTTCCAATATCTTTTATATATGATTGTCCGGTTTCAGAATCAATATCTGTTATCTGATAGTCATATACTTTTAATGTTTTTTCTTTTATATTTTCTCCTGCGCCAAGCTGTACGCCATTACTTGAAGACACTTTAGCATCTCTTCCAATAGCTATACCACCTTTGCTTAAGGCTCCGCCGCCTATAGATATACCATTGGACGACTCGGCCTTGTTTCCAATAACAACCGCTCCTTCTTCTTCGCTTACTACTCCTCCGCCTGCCACAAAACCGCCGTTTGTTATACTGTCAGCTTTTTTATTAATTTTGCTCTCAAGCTCAGTCTTTAATCTGTTATCTGCCGCATTGCTTTCATCTTCAATTATTTTCAGCTTGTCTTCAACTGTCATATTGCTGTCAAAATCCAAATCACATGCCATATGGCGATTAGACTGCCCCTTAAAATGTGCTGACATTAAATTATTAAATTCAGACAAAGCTTTATCACAATACGATTTTATCCAGCCTTTTTTGCCATCTGAAGCATACTCATTATTCTTAGAATCATACCATAAAGCCATTAACTAACCTTCTTTCTATAATATTTTCTGTGGTATCCTATTTCATTTTAGGTTATTTAGAATGACAGCGCGTGCCACTTTACCAATAAGCTAAAACTATAACCGAGAGAAAACAAAATTATAGAAATAAATTTCATATCAAATTAAACATAACAAAAAAACAGACTGAAATTTCAGTCTGTTTTAAATATTATTCAAAAATACTATTCTTCGCTGTGGTCATGACTGCATCCGCAGTCACATCCGTCTTCCATACCGCTCAAGTCCAACTGTACAGTTTCACCGCAATATGGACAGTCGAAATTACCTTCAACCAAATCATCAATGTCGTCGCCGGTAAAATGAACATTGTTTCCACAATTGTCACACTTAATTTGATATTCATCAGCGTCATCGTCATACTCATCGCTGATTTCCTCTGCTAAAACATCAATAACTTCTTCAACATCGTCAATTTGGTCTGCAAGAAATCCCTGCTCTTGGTCAAGCATATCTATCTCATCAGCAGTTTTCTCTAAAAAACTAATTATAGATGATAAAATTTTCGTTTCATCCTTCTGTGAATCCAGCTTCATACCATCGAACAAACCTTTGATATATGCCGCTTCTTTTGTCAAATCAGACATAATAATGCCTCCTATTATATTATAATTATACTCTTTCCATATACTCTCCGGTACGCGTATCCACTCTTATCATATCCCCGTCATTAATAAACATCGGGACAGTCACAGTAGCACCTGTTTCAAGAGTAGCCGGCTTTGTTACGTTTGTAGCGGTATTGCCTTTAACTCCGGGTTCAGTATGCGTAACAGCAAGCTCAACAAATGTCGGAGGCTCAACTGAAAAAACTTTCCCTTTGAAAGAACAAAACTTAACCTGCATATTCTCTTTAACAAATTTAAGAGCGTCGCCTAACTGGTCAGCGCTGAGAGGAGCCTGTTCATATGTTTCAGGATCCATAAAATAATATAAATCTCCATCCTGATAAAGATATTCCATATCTTTTCTTTCAACCATAGCCTTTTCAAACTTCTCAGTCGGGTTAAAAGATTTTTCAACAACCGCGCCAGTTATTACATTTTTAAATTTAGTTCTGACAAAAGCAGCGCCTTTTCCAGGTTTAACATGTTGGAATTCAACAACCTGACATACGCTTCCGTCATATTCAAATGTCATTCCATTTCTAAAATCACCAGCAGTTATCATTGGTGTGTACCTCCTAAAAAATAATATCAGTTTTTTTACATTCTATACTAAAACTCTATATTTTGCAAGTACTTTTTGCAATTTTAACAATTTTTTAGAGAATTTTTTCTTATAAGTTTAAAAATTTTTTATAAAAATAGTATTGACAAATAGAATAATATGGATTATAATATAAAAGTTCTTGTTCGAGACTATAAATTAGTCAGAACAAATGAGGATCTTTAGCTCAGTTGGTTAGAGCAACCGGCTCATAACCGGTAGGTCCGGGGTTCGAGTCCCTGAAGATCCACCAAGCATTTTTACAAAAGTGGTCAAATTCTTTTTTCTAAAGGATTTGTCCGCTTTTATTTTTTCTTTAAATTGTTAATCAAAGAATACAGTGTGCTGTGAACTATGCCTATGTCCGCAGTTATAGATTCAATCAATACGCCTGATAAATAACGGTTAATGAATATCTGCTTTTCTTTCTTATTAAATTTTATATTCATTATAGGTATTCCAAATAATAATACTATTTTATAGAATTTAAAATAAACACATAAGAAAGACCTTAATCTTAAAAAAGAATCATCTTTTTGATAGATTAAGATCTTAATATTAATTGGGAAGAAATTATTGTTTTTTCAATTTATTATTTTCTACTTTCCGTCTGTCTCGGAAACCGGAAGGAATCTCAAAGCAAAGAAATCTGAAGCGACTTTTGTGCCTCCGTCTGCCGTTCTCACCGGATACCACTTGAATTCATATGTGCCCGCTTTAAACTCAGGAAGCTCAATTACATGTACTCCTGTGCCGTCGGTATCTGTTGACATATTTACAAAATCAGCCGAAAGATTTTCAACAAATCCAACTTTCGGCGTCTCAATAGATATGCGTGAATCATTACGCTTTCTGTTGGTAAGCACATAAACCTTGTACGGTCCCTTTGCAGCCTGCTCCTCTGATACTGAGAAGTAAACCGAAATATATGTATCAATTGAAGGGGTGCTTTCCTCACTTTCGGCGCAGAAGTTTATATAGCCCAGCTTCTTGGTGAAATTCGTACGCAAACTATCTGCAGGGCCAAACGCTTTTTCATACTCCGCTGTATAGTTTTCAGGAGTTTTTACCAAAAGGTTGGTTGCGCTTGCGCTTGAAGCCGTTTTAAGAGGCTTTGTGCTGTCAGACGAAGTTGTGACATCTACGCCGTTGCTCCAGCGCATCATATCTTCTGTTTTGATTAAATCGTCAACAGTGAATTTTGCAGGGTAAGGCGTAGCCATTGACTCGCTCAGTGAGATATTTAATTCCTTTGTCTCGCCAGATCTACCTGAAAGCTCAACGCTTGAATCTGTCATCAAAGTATATTCACGCGTATCGGTCGATATTTGAGCTGTATAACTGCCCTCGGGAAGATTATTTATCGCATAGTCTGCACTCTCCTGACCGGCAGGAACTGTTACATCCAGAGTTTTAACTGGGCAGCCGCCCTGCATAAGTGTAACTGTAACCTTCACTTCCTCCTTGGAAGCAGAAGACAAGCTCACGGTTCCGTTTACACTGAATGTATTTTCCGCACTGCTGTGCGGCTGAATTGTAAGCGGAATAACTTTTTTCGCGCCATACTGCGTTCCGTTTTTGCGTATATATACCGAAATATTGGTTTCTACCGGCTCGTCTCCATATAATGGCCGAATAATAGAAATTGTGTTCTTATCTTTGTCAACACTTGCGTATGTGCTGTCTGATTCCCACTGATAACCATAACCATCTGCCGCTTCAGGTAGAATAATATCGCCTTCACCTGAAGTGTCAATGTTAATTGAAGAGGCATTCTCATCAAACTCCGAATAATACCGGTTCATACCGGATGGATCCCAGTTATCGCTGCCTCTGAGATAATTATATGGGTTATACTCAAGCATTGACCATTCGTTCAGCATAAACTTTTTACGTATTGACACACTGCTTGTAATGGCCTTACCGGTTTCAGCGTCCACAGAACCATATTCACCAAAGCGGGCGTCTTCCGCTTTATTATCGCCCATATCTGTCCAGCCCTTATCTGAAATCAAATACTTATTCGTATATCCGCTGCGCTTACATTTATTAATTTTTGTATTTATATATGTGACCTCCGCATTTGCATTCCATGGTCTTCCTAACTCGCTCGGTGTGGCCCAATCTGTTCCGGTAACCTCGCAGTTATAGAATAAATATCCATTGCCTGACGACTGCCCTGCCGCTGTTATGCAGGCAGAATCGGTTGCGCCTGTATTTGAATCCATAGGCTTGGCCGAACCGACATTGAGGGTGCAGTTGTTCATAACGGCTACTGCACCTCCGCAAATATAATCGGTTGTTCCTTCTAAGAAGCAATTTTCAAAATATATACGGTTTTTATTTATTCCAATTGTGTCCTGCTTTGAAACCACTCTGCAATCGCGTATTATAACTCTGTCAGAAGCGGTATACAATGCGCAGGCACGCTCTCTTGGTGAATCTTTTCTCCCATTCTTCTCCGGGTCGAGGTTATATTCATTTCCTATATACGTTCTAGACTGAAGCCAGCTATTTATCTCATTATCAGACATTCCTTTGGCAGACTTTTTTCTGCCGCTGAGGCAAGCGCCTCGCGAATAGTCTTGTATTGATTCTTTGAAATATCCGTCTCACCGCTTTTGTCAACAGTAAATACTGTTCCGCTCTCTTGAGCAGGAGTAGATGTAGGCTCAGTTGTCACTTCCGGCAATGCAGGCGTTGCTGTAGGCGACGGAGTTACGGTAACAATAGGGGTTACAGAAGGCTCAGGATCCTTTGTGGGAGCAGGAGGGTCAGTTGGTTCAGGTGTTGGAACGTCCGGCACCGAAGTGCCGGACGTTTCTAATATACGCATCATTGACAGCGGCTGCATACCGTCCGTGCTGTCCCAATACATTACTTTCATCGTTATTCCGCTTTCTACATCTGAAATATTCATTTCAGCGCTTCTGTTTTCGGAATTTATCTCTTGTGTTACTGTGTCTATAAGTTCGTCACCGCGATATTTTGCAATAATCAAAGTGCCGTCCGGTGCATCGTTTGAAATAGTAGCCGTATAGGTTCCGTTGAGAAGAAGAGTTGTATAATAATCGTCTCCATTATGCTTTAAGTTTATATACTGCTTCTCTCCGGTCTCTACCAATACGGTACCCGAAACACCCTCAACATTGGCAATATACTTATTATTTGTACCATCATTTTTTAAATCAGTCTTAAATAAGAAGCACAACGTTTTTTTGCCTTCAAGCAGAGAACGGTCAACATCCTCATTGAGCGGTATGTCTATCCATGCAAAGCTCTTATTTCCTCCGGTCGCAGTGTCAAAAACCTTGTGCGCAATTTCAGTACCGCTTGAAGAGCCAACTCTAACTGAAACCTCTGAATTGTCAATCATTGAGGAATAAAGCGCTATCTTAACACCTAATGTTTTTAAATTTTGCACATCACAGTCTTTAACAGCAAAACCGATATAAGAATTATCATTGGCCAAATTTCCAATATACAAGTTGTCTGAATAATATTTCGGAGCGCTGCCGGACTTGTTTTTAATTGCCCAGCTGGAATTTGATGAAATTTCCGCACCATACTTTTCCCATGTGCTCTCGCCTGTGGTCTGTACATAATCAGCAGGATAAATTGAATATGTCTCTCCTGCCGCAGCGTCAAATGCTATAACAGTTCCGTCCTCTTCAGTTGTGAACGGCACCTTGTTATACTTGCTGTCAACAACAACCGCATTTTTATCAAGCGAGCTGTTGCGTGCTTTTAATATTCCGCTGTTTGCGGCCTTTAATGTTGCCTTAGTAAGGCTTCCTTCTTTCCAGTCTGCTCCGGCTTCAATATTACCAATTATTTTAAATCCGCTGAAGCTTCCGCTCTGCCATTTGTCAGAAATTGCCGGCAGGAACTCAACCGAATCTCCCTGCTTCTGTACAAGCATTTCGGTTATGCCTGCTGTAAGACCATAGTTTCCGTCAATTTGGAAGTTAGGATGCTGGTCAAATAGATTTGGCGAAACTCTTGTTCTGATAAGCTGTTCAATACGCGTATCAGCTGTCGCCGGGTCATGCGCTCTTGCGCTCAGCGCAACTCTCCACGCAACTCCCCAGCCCTGTCCGCTGCCGGCGCCTCTTGCAAGAACGCTCTGACGGAACGCTTTGTAAATTTCCTGTTCATGCTTGTCGGTGCTGTAAGCGTTTATATGTGTTCCCGGGAACAGTTCCCAAAGATGAGATGTGTGCCTGTGCCCGCACTCTGAGCCATTCGCAGCAGTATGCTTTCTATACATACCGGACTTATATTTAGCCCTGCTCTCCTTTGCCGTGTCTTCAGCAGCGTTGCCCGTTACAAATGGGTATGTATAAGTCCATAACTTATTGCTTGAATCTGCTGTTGAGAAGTCAAATTTAACGTCTCCTCTGGCCCATTCTCTGATAAGCCCATAGCCGCTATGGCTCTTATCGGTTTCGATAATATCCGGTGCAAGTTTACCCTGCTCATATGAGAAATAACCGTTTTCAGGCATTTGCTCTTTGATTTTTGCAATAAGCTCAGCTTCCTCGGTCTCCTTGCCAAGTATCTGTGCGGATTTCAGAACCATATCATATAGGTTTCTTATAAGCTGTGTATCTATTGCTGAACCCGGCTGAACACTTCCCTGCTCAGGTGATGATGAAGCAGCAGTTATAAGATAACCGGTCTTGGGGTCAACAACCAGGAACTGAGTATAAAAATCTGCAAGGCCGCGCATAATCGGGAATAATTCCGCAAGATACTGCTCATCAAGATTATACTGATAATACTTCCAAACGCAGTCCATAAGCCATGCTCCGCCCATAGGCCAAAGCACGTCAGAATTATCAACAAACTGTGTGCCGCGCCAAAGGTCTGTATTATTGTGCATTACCCACGGATCGCCCGGAATATATTTATCGTCATTTCTGTGATTCTTTATACCATACTGATAATCTGCTGTTATGCTTCCATTTTCAGCCAACTGCTGCAGCATTTCTGTAAGCGGAAATACGCATTCAGAAAGGTTAAGAGGCTGTGACGGCCAATAATTCATTTCAGTATTAATATTAATTGTATATTTTCCTGCCCATGACGGATTGTTTGTTCCATTCCACTTACCGGTCAGATTAAGCGGCTGGCTTATAGGAATATCGTTCTCAGTATCTCCGGGACGTGAGCCGGAAATCATAAGATACTTTCCGTAGTTAAACATCATTGTAACCAGCTTATTATCACCGTCATTATAAGTTGAATCAACAGGGGTTTTAGCTTCAAGCTTATTACCTGCCCCGATTTCATAACCGGATTTGCCTTTAACATCCTTACGCACACGTTTCTCTGTCGGAGTGCCGCTTTCGTCCGTGCCGTCATTGTTTCCAAGAGTAAGCTCAGAACGCTCGTAAAGTTCTTTGTAATCAGCAATATGCGCCTCTTTAATTTCCTCATATGACTTGTTTTTTATCTTTGAAATATATTTATCACAGTCACGAGCAGGCTTACTGTCATCAAGAGTTAAGTAATCAACATAGTTAGAAGCGCTTACTATGTAGATAACGGCCTCATTGCCGCCGCTGATGTTTATGGTTGAACAATCATCAGAAACGCTGAGTTTCGCCCCGTTTCCTGCGTCAATATACATTCTTGCCTCGCCCACAATTTTCGACATATTCCCCAAACCATTACTCTCTGATAAGTTTGCAGGTCTGGCAATTATCTTAATCTCATTATCGGAAATTTTCTCAAATTGCTGTCCTCCTTTCAGCCAAGTGTGAAGCTGTGCGGAAAAGTCTAAAATTCCGCCTTCCGACTTCACTTTTGTCACAATTGCCTGATCCGGATAACTCGCAAAACTCTCTCTCGTGTAGTGAGATCCCTCATAATCATACTCAACAGTCGCAACCGCATTGCTCATATCAAGACGTTTAGTATAATTTGACGCTTTTCCGCTCTCCTGATTAAAGTCCAAGAAAAGCTCAACAAATTCTGAATATGCTCTCTGTTTTATTGGATTTCCGAGGAAGTTGTCATTTGTAAGATTTGCAAGGTCAAGTCTGTTTGAAACAGCTTCCTGTGTATCGCTGTTATCTATATTAAGCGCCATATTTGTAATAGTCTTATGTGCAAATGCAGGGAATTTCTGACGGAACTCCTCATCGCCCGTGAGAACCTGGTCGCCCTCCTCACCGAAGGCGGCAGGCGTGCCGTCCGCTTTGGCGCCTCTGTAATACTTCCATGTATCCTTTACACTTCCGGCGGTTGATTTGCCGTCCTCGCCAACATATGGCGAACCATTCCAAATGGTATCCTCATTAATCTGGATAACCTCTTTGTCAATCGCACCCATAACCATAGCCGCCATACGTCCGTTTCCTATTGGATAACCGTGCGTCCACAAAAATTCATAATACGCATGTGCGTCATACATGTCGCCGATGTTACCATACGGATTTTGAATATCTGTTTTAGTTTTGTTACTTACATCTGGATCCATTTCCCAAAATCCATCAATTATTTTTTGGTCTGTCCACATAACGTTTTCTGAATCAAACAGATTGCTTGTCTCCGCTGTGCTGACGGTTTCCGATTTTGCGTTTACTGTAATACCGGTAAACATCCCGGCAAAAACAGTCACAGCCGCAGCAAGACTTGCCAGTCTTTTAAACTGTTTTTTCATCATAATTAACCCTCCTTAAAGTTGTTTTTTCTCTTTGTTTAAATATAACAAAAAACAATAACAAATTACAGTACCAGAGTTTATATTTTTTACAGTACCAAAGTATTGTCAAAAATCAATTGTAATGATATAATAAATTTAAGTATAAATATATTTTATTGGGGGATTCTGAATGAAAAATATTTCTTTGGACAAATCATTGTCAAAGCCCCTGTATATCCAGCTTTATGACGCTATAGTAAGAGATATTTCCGATGGTTTTCTGCCTGACAAATTTAAACTTCCGGCAAGACGTATATTAGCCAAGCAGCTCTCTGTATCACAAAACACCGTCAATGAAGCATATAATATGCTGGCAGACACAGGATATATAATTTCAATACCAAAAAAAGGGCATTTTGTCTCATTTAACTCCGGTGAGTTTGAGGATATTCCATGGGATATTGACGCAGGCGAAACCTATGTTTTTACGCCTAACGCTGTTGATATTACTTATTTCAAACGCAGCAGTTATGCTAAAATTGTCCGCAATATTGTCTATAATGACGGAATTGACATTTTTAATCATCCCGAAAAGAACGGCGAACATTCTCTGCGCGCCGCTGTCGCAAAATACTTATATTCCTTCCGCGATATTAAATGTTCTCCGCGTCAGATAATCATAGGTGCAGGCTCGGAGTATCTGTTGACGCAGCTTGCCGATGTTCTGATAGATTTTGGGAAAATTGGAATGGAGGTCCCGGGATTTTCACGCTCGTACTGCGCCTTCACTGACAGCGGCACGGACGTTATTAATATACCTATATCTATGTCAGGATTAAATATAGACGATTTATATAAATCAAATTGCAGTATATTTTATTGTATGCCCCACTGCCATTATCCGACCTGTTATAAAATGAGCGAAGAGCTTAAAATGGATTTGCTTAAATGGGCGTCTGAATCTCCCGGCAGATATATAATAGAGGATAGCTATGATTCCGAACTCACGTGGGATTCATCTGACACTCTCTACAGCATGGATAAAAACGGAAAGGTGATTTTTTTAAACACATTTTCCAGAGCGCTGTGTCCCGGTTTGAAAACCGCATATATGATACTGCCGGACGAACTGCTTTCAAAATGGAGAAAAAAACACAAGTTTTATTCTTCTTTTGCGTCAAAAACAGACCAATACGCTTTGGCTGAATTTATTGAAAAGGGATACTATACTAAGCATTATAAAACCATGCGACGGGTATACCGAGACAAGCGCGAACTATTAAAACGTGAACTTATCGAATCGTTAGGCAAAAAAATAACAATATCCCCAAAATCAGACAGCACAAACGTAATCGTAACCTTTAATCTTGACATGTCATCCTCTGAAATAAAAAGCAAAATCAGTGCGGCCGGAGTAAAAATCATGTCTATTAAAGAATACAGCATTCTGCCGTCGCCTCTGATTCCAAAACGCACATTTTTACTTGGTACCGGAAGATTATCCACAGCTCAAATAAAGGAAGCCTGTCAAAGAATTGCACAGGCACTAAGCTAAAGCAGCATAAAAAACGCAGCAGTCATCAAACTGCTGCGCTATATAGTCTAACTTTTTGGGATCACATCAAAGAAACTAATCTTTAAAATAAATCAATCTCGGCGGTTTCATTAATCCTACGCTTACCACATTATAATCTTGTGAATAGTTATCACCCATAGGACAGAAACAGCTGTCCTTTGTAACCAGCGGTTTATTTGTTATATGCAATGGTCCCAGCATATTCCTAGGACTTCCGTACACGTTTATAACTATCTCATTTTCTCCCTCATGTAAAAACTTTCCGACAGCCACAATCCCGGCTTCTTTCCACGGAATTTTAATCTCCCTGCCGTTTATCACAGCTGACGAAGATACTCCGTCAAAATCCTTTGAGATTAAATATATTTCTTTATTGGGCAATTCGGGCAAACAGCATTTAAACTTATACGCTATACCTCCGCAATAATGAAAATATCCCTGCCCCGTTATATCGCCCAAACTAATAGATTCCGGTTTTTTAATGATTTCACGATTTGCGCATACCCCAAAATCACCTAATATATAACAGCATTCAAGCTCCATATCGTTTGTGTAATTACATTGCAGTCTCAGTTTATGAACGCCTTCAGTTATTTTCGGAAGCTGAATACATTTAAAAGATTTATCCAAAAAACAGCCGACCGAATTATTATCAATTATTTTTCCGTCCAGTTCAATTTTAAAGCATTCCGATCTTTCAATAACCAACTCTGCATCATCCACGCCGGTTAAAGATTTAAACTCAAATTCCAGCCAAACATCTTTTCCATCGTTTTTATGACGCGTGTTTACCCAGCGGTATCTTTGTTCAAGTCCATTATGATAAATTTGGCGCATTTCAAGATTCTCTCTGATTTCTTTTTGTGCTTTCCAAACATCTATGTTTTCCGACCACTTTTCATCCATACAATATCTGCACATATCAAGAGCTAAAATATTTTTTGTATCGGCTTCATATGCGATATATTCGACTGGAATTTCTTCAGTTTTAATCCGGTTGTCTTCTGCATTCCATATCTGAACATCTCTGCTGCCGCATTCAACATATTTATTGGTAATATAAAACATTGAGCTTTGGCAGCCTTGCATATATTCATCAAAACATACCCTGCCTTTTGCATATTTGAAATCACAGGACGTTAAAGTTCCTGTTAAAAGATTTAAAGAATATACATATAAATTATTCTGTTCCAAGTTCTCTAAAACATCTAACTTTATATTGACCTCATGAGCGCTTTCCCTGTCATTATTAGATAAAAAGAGGATATATCCGTTTCCGTCATATCTCAGCTGATATAAAATATTTTCTTCCTCTTTATCATTCTCATAAATTATTGAAACTTCGCGTTTAACATTTTTATCCAAATAATTAATAAGCTCATTTTCTGAAAACAGTTTCACAAAATTATGATGATTTATAAGCAAAGATAATTTTTCAGATACTTCTCCCTCAATTAATCTCGGAAACGGAGCAAGTCCAAGCACAGTTCCGCCGTTTTCCATAAACTCCATAACTTTTGTGTAAGTTTCTGAAAGCAAGTTTTCACAAAACGGCATTATCACAGTATTGTACTCACATTTCCCAATAACAAATTTATCATCGCTGCAGCTTCCGTATTCGCTTATTATAACCTCATCACCGAGGTCACAGTCATAATGCTTATTACAAAGATTTTTTACGAGTGAATTAAAGGTATCTCCGAGTTCATTAAGCTTAGGTATATCACGCTCCTGATTCCTCTTTGGATTGCCATAAGGACTGCATCCCAGCCGGCTCCACACCGTTGTCATTGGATGAACAACCAGAACCGTTCTTATCGGCTCTCCGCATCTTAACATATATGACAGACGAGCAAAATAATCCTCTACCGTTTTATATTCCTTCCACCAGCTGGTGTTACAGTTTATACTCGGCGGATAATCCCGCTTGCGGCAGCCTCTAAGCGAATAAAGCGCCAAGTGCTGACACCTCTGATTAACTCCAAGCGCATACTGCCAGTCTCCTACCCATTTCTGTCCCTCAAAACTAAAGTCCCAGCCGGTACAGCCATACATTTCCGATAACACTATCCCATGTCCCAACTGATTAGAGACGCTCGAACACTGCTTAACCGTTATATATTCCTCTGCACGTTCAGTGAGCATATCAATCGCCTGAATATCCTCAGCGGCATAATGGGGCATGACAGAACCGTTCACACGGCAGGACAAACCCAGCTTATCTTCCTGCAAAAAATGACCGGTGAATAATAGATTATTTTCTCTGCACCAATCTCCAATCTGAACCGAATAGGCTTCCTTAAACCGTTCCGAGACCGTTCGCCAGTAATCATGTCTTATTTTTTCACTCTTTTCACCATTAAAATAAAAATATGGTATCATATCTAAAACATCATAACCGCGTTTTTCAAAAAAGTATTTCTCAAATTCCTCAGTCCACGGTATCCAGCTTCGATTTGGATTAAACGATGCGTGCCTGTCCGCAAGGCTGGGCTCATCTGTAAATATTCCGGGAATCGTAACGCCAAACTCACTGCCTACCGCCTTTTTATATTTCTTATGTGTATTGTTTATAAAATCACTTACTGTATCAAAACTCAAGTTATCAGGAGGAGCGGAGTTGTTGAACCATTCAGACTTTCCGCTGACTTCAAGTCTCGCAATCAGCAAAGCCTCTTCATCACTAAGTATTAAACCTTCAGCATAACGTATTCTTTCAAGACTGTAAATTTCCATTTCATAAACTTTTGTTTTATATAATGCAAGTACATTTCCTTCTATTTTCTCAGGAACAGAAAAATATACTTCAAGAGTAAGCCCCTTACAGCTGTTTTTATCAGTTGCAGTTATACTTCCGCCGCAGGTTCCTGACGGCCATCTGTCTTCATCATAAAGCCATGAAAACATACCATTCTTTTTTGCCTCATCAACAGCCGCAGACACACATTCAAACCACTTATCACTTAAATATTCAGTCTCCAAACCGTCCCGCGAATGAATAAAAAATCCGCCTATACCGCAGGACTTCATTTCACGTATCTGTCTTCTGATTTCATCAGTATCAAGCTCATCATTCCAAGCCCAGAATGGAATTGAACGATACTCTGAACCGGGATTTTTAAATTCATTATCAAAATCAACCTTTTTCATAGCTGCCTCCGATTAGTTGACTGTCTCTTCGTATTCAATATTCCAAAAAATAATCTTCTCCCGGTTTTCACTATATACAACATAGATTTTATCATTTCCATCGCAAACAATTGACGGATACGCAAATGCACCGTCGCAATTTTCAAGAATATAAAGTTCTTTCCAGCTGCTTCCGTTATCGTCTGAATATGATAATATAATAGGCGTTCTTGCGCCTTTTGTCATTCCCGGTATATTTTCCCTAGGGTTATATGCAAGAACTAAAGTTCCATTCGGAAGTTTAACAGCGTCAATACCGCTATTGTTGTTAGGAAGCCCCGTGTCATAAGCTAAGTTCCATGTTCTCCCCATATCATACGAATCGCTTTTAAAAATCCTTGAACTTGTGCTCCTAAAGAGCATATGTACAATATTTTCGTCATCTTCCCAAATGGTTGGCTGAATAATACCTTTTCCAAAACAAAAAGTCTTGTTATATACCCTGTCACGAATTCTCCGCTCATTTGGATTTATTCTGCGGATAGGAACAAACTCGCTCATTTCCCATGTTTCACCATTATCATCCGAAATGTCTGCAAACGAGTTCCAAGAATCCCCCTCAAGCGAAGCAGGCGCAAGAATAGTCTTGTTATCTGACAAATATATAGGCTTATTTTTAACAGGACCTCGTCCGCCTATATCTCCTTTTACGAGTTCTTTCGGGCTGCTCCAAGTCTTGCCCTCATCATCTGAATATACGTATTCAGTGTGCCATTTTGGGATTTCAGGACCTAATTTAAAATATAAAATAATTCTATCATTATTGAGTCTAAAAAGCACAGGATTCCAAGCAGCAATATTCATAACATCCACAGTCTTTTTAGGTTTCTGCCACACGCCGTTTAATCTCTTTGCAGTCCAAATAGCAGTATCCGGGTCCTTTTCAAACCTGCCTCCAAACCATGCCGCAAGCACGTCGTTATTTTTAAGCGGCAGTACCGTCGGCGCATGCGGGCTGTCAAACTCACGGTCATCACCGAAAATCTCTTCTCTAACAGCTTTTTTAACTTTAAACATTTTATTTTCTCCTTATTTTATATATACTCAATAATTTATTAAACCTATTATATATGGCTTTCAAATTAAATTGCTATAACTTTATGATTGAATTAATTAATGTCATTATTTTAGAAACTTTGACTAAGCTGTAACTATTCTCCAACCTATAAGATGGGTATTATACAGATCAGCTCATTTTATCATTACTAATAATGTCATTATTTGGGATGCTCATAATGCGGTCAAACTTTATAAATACATATTACAATTTTATACTAGTTATATATAATGCAATATACATAACCGGTACATATTTCAGTTAAAAGTCACAGAATCAAATCATTATTTGTACAACAAATTTAAATTAGTATAAAAAATATTTTTAATTATAAACCTGTGACTTTATTTACTATTTAAATATTGCATCAGTGAACTTCGGCAGGGCGCGTAAAACGCGCCGCGTTAGGTGAGCTCTCGTCTGAACACGCACTGATTAAATCTAATATACATATTAATCAGAAATCAAATAAATTATTTTATTAAAAGTTATAGAATATTCAGATTTTTCATAATCCAATTCTCTATACGTTGATAAAACACCTGTAGAATATTTTAATCTTAAAACATCCATATTTTTTCAGTCTAAAATTTTTATTATCTTTTCAGCATAAAACGAAACAGTTAAAAAACTTTTTATTATAAATATTGATTTAAAATATGTATTCGTATTACTGCAAATGACAAAGATGGAATTTTTATATTATCATTCAATATTATTTCTGAACGCTTTGGAGCTATATTTTGGGGATTATCAATTGAGTTTTCGGAACCGACGCTTTCTCCGGTGAGAATTTCAATATGAGCGTAGTTTTCAAATTCTGTAGTTTCGGTGAAAGAACTTAAATCCAAAACCACACTAATATCCCTTTCAGCCGGATTTGCAATTTTTACTATTATATCATTACTATTTTTATCATAACATACAGATAAATAATTTTTATCATTACTGCCGGTTATACTGTATTTCAAAGTATAATCTCCGCTGTTGTTCATATACATGCTTTGAACATAATAATTGGGGGTTCCATAACAAGTCATGTCATTAAACCAAATCATATTTGTTTCCCACTGCATATAATTTATGCGGCAAAACAGCGGCGCATAGCTTGCCATATATACAACGTCTGCATTTCTCTCCAGACCTGTCATAAACGCCGCTTCCGTCACAGCAGAATATAGTGTGTTCCCATCTTGCTTTGCCGCATACTCTCCGGCAAAAACTTTTATTGACCTATCATAACCATCGTATCTTAAATCATTATTTAAAAACCATTCCCCGGGTTTGTAAAAGTGTTCGTCAACCGCATATGTGAATCCGGTATTTTCAGCCATATTCATTTTTATACGTTTCCATGCGCTGTCAAAATTATCTCCATCCGGGCTTGGTCCTGCACTTGATATAATTTTTATATCCGGATACACGGAATGTATAACTTTCTCAAACTCCTCATATCTCTCATACCACTGATTCCCGTCAGCTTCCCACTGTTCATTTCCCACACCCAGCAATGTAAGGTTAAACGGTTTAATGTGTCCCATTGAACTTCGCAATCCGCCCCATAGCGTGCTTTCATCGCCGTTGCAGAACTCAATAAGGTCAAGAGCGTCTTGTATATATTGATAAAATTCCGTTGAATACGTAACACCGTTTATCTCCACACCTATATCTTTCTCAGAATCCTCAGCATAAACCGGAACCGTTTCTTTTCCCTGATATTGACACGAAAGCCCAACATTTAAAACAGGCAAAGGGTCGCACTCAAGATACTCACACATCAGAAAATATTCATAAAATCCAAGACCATATGTTTGATTATAATCTAAATATTTTGGCCGTTTAGATACAGCCCACCTATTCCAATTTTGAGTTCGCTCCTGAGCAGGACCTACTGTATGTTTCCATTGATACCGATTTTCAATATCCCATCCCTCTATAACACAGCCTCCTGGAAACCTGAGAAACCCCGGCTTCATCTCTTTAAGCATTTCCGCCAGGTCACGCCTGAACACTCCGCACACAGCGTCACAAGGGATTACAGAAATCATGTCAAAGCAAACCGTTCCGACATCTTCTAAAGAAATCACAAAGTCACCATATCGTATACTGACTTCCGCAGTCAATATTGATTCGTACTTCTTCCATTCACCTGTGACGCTCTCTGCTATTATTCCACTGAAAGCAACAATTCCATTATTTACCGCCGAAGCAGATACCGTTCCATTATATGTGTCTGCTTTGGCGTAGAATGATACTTTATAACTTTTTCCGGCTTCAACATACATACCTTCATAGGCCTTATTCTTAAACTTGCGTCCGGAAAACTCAAGGTAATGAGGGTTTATTTCATTTAACCCATTCTCTGTCTTGTAATGCATAACGCCGTCGACAGCGCTCCAGGCATATCCTGGGCTTCTATAAGTTTCCTTTGTACCTCCATCACAGTCGTTGTGCATTATCTGTTCAAAAGAACGGTTTTCTATCATTTCGGCATATATTCCGCCGTCTGCCGCATAGTTAATATCTTCAAAAAATAATCCATACATGTTGGGTTGAATATTAACGCCTTTTTCAGAAGTAATATTTATCTTAAAATTATTGTCCGTCATCTATTTTTCCTCCCTTGATATGAGTATACTTGATTTATACTATAAATTCAATAACTTAAAACAAAATATTTTTAAACATCAAAATAATCTTAATATTTTATACTTACAAGTAACTTATCTTCTTATAATTGTAAAGCTCATTAAGCTTCAAATATGCTGCCAGAGTTATTTCCGATTACAAAAAAATAAAGGCCGGAATATCCAGCCTTTATTTCAACTTATAAATTTTATTCAGACCATTTCCAGTCTCTGATTTCCGGTAAATCTTCACCGTATTCTGCAATGTACTGCTTGTGTTCAACAATTTTATCATTCATCTTCTGAACCAAGTAAGCTCCTCTGTTGCCAAGCTGAGGCAGATGATAAATTACCTGCTGAACCAAATGGAATCTGTCGATTTCATTTTGAACGCGCATATCAAACGGAGTTGTGATTGTTCCTTCCTCCTGATATCCGCAAACATATAAGTCACGGTTGCGGCGATGATAAAGCAGCTCATGGATAAGAGTCGGATATCCATGGAAAGCGAATATTATCGGCTTATCCTTTGTAAACAATGTATCAAACTCTGTATCTGTCAATCCATGAGGATGTTTATCATGTGACTGAAGCTTCATCAAGTCAACAACATTAATAAATCTAATCTTTATTTCCGGCATATTCTCACGGAGTATTGTCACTGCGGCTAAAGCTTCCAAAGTCGGTGTATCACCACAGCATGCGATAACAACGTCAGGTTCGTCCCCCTGCTCGTTGCTTGCCCAGTCCCAAATGCCGATACCCTGTGTACAATGCTTAACAGCCTGGTCCATAGTGAGCCACTGCGGACGAGGATGCTTTGACGTTACCATAACGTTTACATAATTACGGCTTCTGATACAGTGGTCAAAACATGAAAGCAGGCAGTTTGTATCCGGCGGGAGATACATGCGTACAACGTCAGCCTTTTTATTCGTAACATGGTCCAAAAATCCCGGATCCTGATGAGTAAATCCATTGTGATCCTGCTGCCAAACGTTTGATGACAAGATATAGTTAAGAGACGCAATCTTCTGTCTCCACGGAAGCTCAGATGTAACCTTCAGCCATTTAGCGTGCTGTGAGAACATCGAATCAACTATTCTTATAAACGCTTCATAGCTTGCAAAGAATCCATGACGTCCGGTGAGCAAATATCCTTCAAGCCAGCCTTCACACATGTGCTCGCTGAGCATTGAGTCCATAACTCTTCCGTTGCTTGCCAGGAACTCGTCAGATTCCAGCTTTTCAGCATTCCAGTCACGGTTCGTCTCCTCAAACACAGCGCCAAGACGGTTTGACATTGTTTCATCAGGGCCAAAAATACGGAAGTTTTTACTGTCTTCATTGAGTTTAAATATATCACGAACAAACTTTCCGAGTTCTATCATATCCTGAGCTTCTACAGCGCCCGGTTTTGGAACATCAAAAGCATATTCTCTGAAATCAGGCATACGAAGGTCACGCAGCAATAAACCGCCGTTAGCATGCGGGTTTGCTCCCATACGTCTGTCACCGTCCGGAGTAAGTTCCTCTAGTTCGGGTATAAGACGTCCGTTTTCATCAAAGAGTTCTTCCGGCTTATAGCTGAGAAGCCATTCTTTAAGAAGATCAAGATGTTCAGGTTTCTCCATAGTGATTGGAACCTGATGCGCACGGAACGAACCTTCAATCTTCTGTCCGTCAACCTCTTTCGGTCCAGTCCAGCCCTTAGGAGTTCTAAGAACTATCATAGGCCAAATCGGACGCGTGCTGTCATTATTTTCTCTTGCATTCTTTTGTATTTCTTTTATCTCTTCAATTGCAGAATCAAGAGCCTCAGCCATAAGCTTGTGCATTGTCATCGGGTCGTCGCCCTCAACAAAAATCGGTTTCCAACCGCAGCCTTCGAAGAACTTTTGTATTTCCTCATGTGAAATACGTGAGAAAATAGTCGGGTTGCTGATCTTATATCCGTTAAGGTGCATAATAGGCAGAACTGCACCGTCTGTAACAGGATTCAAGAACTTATTTGACTGCCATGCAGTTGCCAAAGGTCCTGTTTCGGCCTCACCGTCTCCAACTACACAAGCGGTAATTAAATCAGGATTATCAAAAACAGCTCCAAAGCTATGAGCCAGTGAATATCCAAGCTCTCCGCCCTCATTGATTGATCCAGGAGTTTCAGGAGCAACATGGCTGGATATACCGCCCGGGAAAGAGAACTGTTTAAACAATTTCTGCATTCCTTCAGTATCACGGCTGATATTTGGATAAATTTCGCTGTAAGAACCTTCAAGATATGTATTGGCAACCATAAAGTTACCGCCGTGTCCAGGTCCTGAAATATAAATCATATCAAGATCATACTTTTTAATAACTCGGTTTAAATGAGTATAAACAAAGTTTTGACCCGGAACAGTACCCCAGTGACCTACTATTTTTTTCTTTATGTGTTCCATTGTAAGCGGCTCGCGGAGAAGAGGGTTATCAAGAAGATAAAGCTGACCTGCGGCCAAATAGTTTGTTGCGCGCCAATAAGCGTCCATCTTTTCCAAATACTCTTGTGAAAGGAACTTATCGCACTCTTTTGTGTTAGACATATTATACCTCCTAAAATGTCTTTATAATAAGTAATTGTTTTTCAGTTATTTTCTATGTTTTACATTCACAGTTTGTATCAAAAATATAATTTAATAATATATTTCAAACAACCAGTGAAATCCAAATATAATAATATCATGATATTTTTTAATGTCAAGAGTCAGACTGATAAAATTTTAACATTCTACATAATTTTTTAACTTATGTTAAAATAACCAAAAAATTGACAAATTTTCTGTGTAAAATCACAATAAAAAAATTAAAGAAAAAATTTATAGCTACCATTTTTTTACTTGTAAAACTTCCGAAAAAACGTATATTTTATCGGTCTAATAAATAAATTTTTATATGCTTTTTAATTATTAAAAAATGGCTCATGGGTTATATTCCACAAGCCTTAGTTTTATTTAATTGTGATAATTTTTAAGTTAAGCATTTTTATATATGTATCTGCCGGTAACCGGATGCACTCTCTTTGCCAGCAAACAAGCTAAAGCACAAGTAATTAAATCACCGGGAATTGTCATAAGGAAACAATGCAGTATCATAAACCAAAAGCCCGGATAACTTGAAGTAACAAAATTTGTTATAAAGTAATAGTAGATTATACCAAAGCCATATATAATTCCCAATCCGGCTAAAACTCCGCAGAACATTCTGGCATATCCGCCCAGCTTACCATTTTTATAACTGATTTTTCCAATTGCATATGCGCCAACACAAAATCCAATTATGTAGCCAAACGTAGGTTTAAGAACATAACCTATTCCACCGCCACCGGTAAAAATCGGGATTCCTATAAGACCTAAAATCATATATAACAAAGCACTGATGCCGCCCATATTCCCGCCAAGCATTAGTCCGGCAAGAACTACGAACATTGTTTGAAGTGTAAACGGTATTGGCGGCACCGGAATTTTTATAAAAGCTCCTACCGCAATCAGCGCTGTAAATATTGCGCAAAACGTCATTTTTCTAATAGTTAATGTGTTACTTTTCATATTACTTCCTCCTTAAATGTTTTCCAAATTATAACATACTCAAGAATTATTGTCAACCATAAATTTGCTATTAGTTGACAATGCAAGCAAAAGAAAATATAACAAGAATATTTACAAGAAATGGCTCCCTGTATTATATAAAATTCGATTCATTTATTATTGAACAATCTTACTTAAATTCAAAATATAAATTAATAATTAAGTTTGGTATTAAAATATTAATAAATCAAGATATTAGTGTTTTATCTTGATTATACTATGCAATTTTAAATAATGGTCTGATTCATTTGTAACGATTTAAGAAACATTAATATTCAATATAATAAAATATGTTATTCTGTGATACAGACTGCAGCATATTAATCGGTTCGAATAAATTTTGATTACCAACTATATATTAACTAAACTGCAGTACGGACACGATAACAATAATAAATTATCATCGCCTGTATTAAATTTGTTAAACGTACGCTTTTCTTATAATACTCAATAATTTAAACAAAAAATATTAAAAAAACCGCACGAAACTTATCCGCGCGGCTTTGTTTATTATATCTTTCTAAATTACAGACCGGTATAAAAATCATTTATTTTATATTCATCTCTGTCTTTTAATACCTCTACAAAAAATCCGATTTCCCTTTCACTGCTGCCATATACTGATTTCTCAGCAGGCGTCATATTAAAATGACAAATAAAAGCAAATTTATTTTCATTTTCAAGTTCTTTATTTCCTGCATAAATTATACCGTCCAAAGAAGCTTCCTTCATTCCGAAAACTCCTTCTGAAAACTCATATCCGGCAACTGAGCCTGAAGTAAAATTTTTCATATCATCATACCGTTTTTCAGAAAACAATTTAAAAAAGTTTCTGATTGCTATTTTAGAATATTCAATATCTTCATTATCAGTTACCATAACAGTTTTTGTCTCACTGTCCCATGAAACATTTTTACCTAAAGCTTCCGAAACAGCGCGAACCGGCAGATATGTGGTTCCCTCATAAATAAAAGGTTCCACCTGACTACCCTGCTCATCAACCGGCATAAACTCAATATTATTTGACGATATTCTTATATCATCATAAAGGACGTCTATTTTCTTTGTCAAATTAGCGGCATATACTGTTGCGCCTATCGCAACCGACGCCAGCAGTGCAGCAGCACAAATTTTTAACTTAGTTTTCATTATCAGCACTTCAATTCTATAAATATTATATTACTTACTCTACAGTCAACTGCTCACATAACGGCTCCTGATTATTATTCCAAAGGAAAACTTCCGCTTTCTCTGAAACACCGTTAGTCAATTTTGGCAAGTCAAACTCCATTTCCTCATTCTGAGTTATATCATAAGTCTCAACATTTATTAAAACTCCATCCTTATCATACCAAGCAACATATATTTTTGCATCTTCCATAGCAAATACATCCATTTTGCCATTATTCTCTTTAACGTACGATTCATTCCTTTCAGCGCTGACGGAAACATTATCATAATACTTCATTGTTCCGCCGTTTCTAACAAAGCGTATTCCTCTCAATAAATAAGATTTATCAAAATCAGTCTCGGCCTCAGCTCCATTTTCAGATATAATATATTTTCCTTCTGCGCTGTCATACTCCGTATAAGGATATACAGAAACCTTTGCCTTCCCGGTAAAGAAATTCAATTCAATGCTGACATTATACCAAACATCCATATCAAGAACTAAATCACCGATAGATTTATCGCCTATTTTAAACGTTTGATCTCTCTCAGCTATAACTTTTATCATCTCTTTAAGTTCATTATCCGCATTTGTTCCTCTCAAAATAAATTCAGCGCTGCCTATTTTATTGTTATCTCCATATTCTAAGAAGTCAAATGACGCGGTTACTATACCTTTTGACTGAGCAGTAAAATTCCTGTTGGCGTTTGACCAAGTTGACAAAAGGTAACCGCTGTTTCCTGATATTGGTTCTGACCTTTTATCATCGTTAAAAACATATTCTCCATACCAATTATTTAAGTCAAACTCCTCATCAAGGAAAGGAACCTTAGACTCCTGACTCTGAACATCGCTGACGCCGTTAATAGAAATATCACTATATTTTGCCATTGAGTAATATTCCTTAACACTTGTTCCTTGAGCTGAATCATTCGCAATTCCTAAATAAACAGTATCAGATAGACCGTCAATTGTAAAACTCATAGGCTGCCGCGGATTATCAGTAAAGTCTATTCCGCTGTCCGAAACCGACATTGTAAGTTTATCGCCGCTTCGTTTCATTCTCAAATACTTAGGCAGGTGATACTCGGCTGCACCGGTATCGTACTTATCACCGTTTACAAGTTCGCTTCCGGAAGCATTTTTGAAATAACTTCTGGTTGATGAACTTCCGGCTTTGTTTCTGACAAATACGCTTACATTTTCTCCGTACTTTTCCCAGCCATCAGCCAGCATAAGCATCCTGGAGTTTGGCTCCAAACTCTCACGAAGCATAATTCCCGAAACCTGTTTATTTTCAAACTTAGGTATCTCCTTTACTTTGACAATAATATCAAAATCTCCCTTGACTTCTTTATACATATATGCGCACTTATCCGAGCTGTTTGTAGTTATCTGCCCGGAACCCGAAATAGTATAAACACCGTTATTATCCATAGTTGCGCTGGCTAGATTATTGAAAGAACAGTTCTTTCCTATCTGCGTATATGAAAAGCTTCCGGGTTCGGCTGTTCCGACAACATATACTATAGCTGTTGTGCTCTGTGTCTTTTCTCCATTAGAATTATAAGCACGGCTGGTCAAGTGATGTACTCCCGGCTCTAAAGATATATCATCATTAATTTCAGCCGAGTTATAAGTTTTCAGCAATTGATTTTTATCGTAAAGTTCAAATTTTGTTATTTCAGTCCCCTGAACCGGCGTAGCTGCCGCATGATAATTAACGGTTTCAGTATCCTCAACAACAGTCCAATTTCCATTATTTACAGTAAGCCCATTAACCGTTTTATTTACAGACGCAATAGCCGGAGACATAACGACAATCTCGGGATTAGCAGGCTTAGAAGCTTTGGCTGTCCAGTCATTTACATATGCTTCTATCCAGGTATATCCCTTATATTTCCCATTTTCCACTATATCGGTTTCAGAAGCGCTGCCCATATTGTTTTCAGCTTTCCAGTCCTCAGGTATCTCAAAAGTTCTGTGAATTTCTTCTGTCGGTATCAACCCGGCTATCTCATCCGCATTATTAATAATTCTTCCTGTCTGATGCTTAACATCGTCAACAATTCTTGCATCGATAGCGTCTCTTTTTGGCAGAGAAGCTCCTGCGTCAGATAAAATCTTATCATATGCTTCCTCAGGAGTTGAGTAAGGCACAGAATATTCGCCCATATCAACCGGTGATTCTAATACAGTTGCAAGCGAACTATTATTCAAACCTTTTTTATTATCTGCTGTCACAAGCTGGCTTCCGAAAACATAGTTGCCGTTAACATAAAAATTAGAGTACGGCTTAACCTTTGCGTCATTAGAAACGTCAAAAATTCGTGTTCTCAGATTGCTCTTAGTACTCGGTCCATACATATAATAATTGCTGACTATATTTACATTTGAAGGCGTTTGCGTTTTATTATGTATTGAGTATGATTCCGCTCCATAGAGTGAATTTGTCTGTCCCCAGTTATAAATTATATTATTGGCAATATCAGTAGACCCCAGCTCTCTGTCCAATCTTGGTGAACGGCTGTCGTGATGAGCCATTAAGTTATTATAAAATGTATAGTTCGTTCCGCCGATGATACCGCCGTATCCATGTTTGCCTTTAACGTGGCTTGACATAGCCAGGCTTTCAGAAGCTATAATATTCTGAACTGTAATATTTCTTCCTGTCTGATTCTTTGTGTCCTCGGTCGAACCGGCGTATAAAGTAATAAGCTCGTCAACCGACCATGAAAGACTGCAGTGGTCAAAGATTATATTTTTATTATATCTTCCGCCTAGACCATCAGGTTCGCCGCCGTTTTTATCAGTAGGGCGAACGCGCAGATATCTTATAATTACGTTTTCAACTCCACTGTCAAGAAGTAAATCCCCGCCTGAAATAGTCACACCGTCTCCGGGCGCTGTTTGACCTAAAATAGTTAGATTGCTTTTCTTAATTTTCAGCGTTCCGCTGATTTCAATCGTTCCGCTGACATCAAAAACAATAATTCTGCCTGACTGTGAAACAGCGTCAGCAAATGAACCTGCTCCGCTCTTATTCAAATTTGTAACATGGTATACTGAAATATTGCTGTCTCCTCTGGCTCCTGTGGTATACTTTCCTCCGCCTACGGCGCCGGGAAATGCCAATAAATTCTCCTCAGCTGAAACAGTAACAGACATTGCCATAACTGACACCACACAGATAATGGCAAGTAATCCAAGAACTGATTTCACAATACGTCTTTTTAATTTTCCCACAAACATAAAACAATCCTCCGTCATAATTTCAAAAATACACACTATGAGTTTTAGTATACAGCATTTTATAATATCAGTCGAGTTCAAATTTTTATTTTTATATTAGATAAATAAATATTTTTTTAACAATCTTTATTTTCAAACGAAATATTACCATACATAAAAAAAGAGAGACGATAAACGTCTCTCAAAAAATATTCAAATTTCGGTTTACGGCTGTTTGCCGATGTAAGCCAAGATACCGCCGTCAACATAAAGAATATGTCCGTTAACAAAATCTGAAGCTTCACTAGCCAAGAAAGCGGCAGGTCCCTGAAGGTCTTCAGGATTTCCCCAACGAGCAGCAGGCGTCTTAGAGATAATGAATTGGTCAAACGGATGTCTTGAACCGTCCGGCTGCTTCTCTCTAAGCGGAGCAGTCTGAGGTGTAGCAATATATCCGGGCCCAATACCATTACACTGGATATTGTACTCGCCGTACTCTGAACAAATGTTTCTGGTAAGCATCTTAAGTCCGCCCTTAGCAGCAGCATAAGCTGATACAGTTTCACGGCCGAGCTCACTCATCATAGAACAGATATTGATAATCTTACCGGCACCCTTTTTAATCATGCTTGGAATAACAGCCTTTGACACAATGAAAGGAGCGTTAAGGTCAACATCAATAACCTGTCTGAACTCCTCAGCTGTCATATCGCACATAGGGATACGCTTGATTATACCAGCATTATTAACAAGAATATCAATAACGCCAACTTCTGCTTCAATTTTCTTTACCATTTCCTGAACAGCAGCTTCGTCAGTTACGTCGCAAACGTAACCCTTAGCGTCAATCCCGTCGGCACTATATGCAGCGAGACCCTTGTCCACGAACTCCTGCTTAATATCACAGAAAACAATCTTAGCGCCCATATCGGCAAATCCGCTGGCAATAGCATAGCCAATACCATAAGAAGCGCCTGTAACCAGAGCAACTTTATCTTTTAATGTAAACTTCTCTGAAATACCCATTTCAAAAACCTCCTAAAATTATATTTGCAAATATATTCACATATATTAATAGGTAAATTATAGCACAAGGATTTTTCATTGTCAAATGATTTAAGGTATATTTATTTAGCCGTTTCAAGAAATTTTTTCAAATCCTCTTCTCCGAATGTGTACCGTCTATCGCAGAAATGACAGCATATTTCAGCCTCACCGGTCTCATCAATTATACTCTGAATCTGACCTTTGCCCAAAGAAACAATCGCCCTTTCCATTCTCTCTTTTGAACAATCGCACTTATACCCAACATCCATGGTTTCCAATATCTCAATATCAAACCCAAGCATAACATATTTCAGCATTTCTTCGACGCTCATACCCTTATCCAGCATTTCGGTTACAGACATAAGCCCCTGAATAGAATTTTCAAGTTTTGTAAGCGTCGCGTCATCACATTCCGGCATCACCTGAATAATATACCCTCCGGCGCACTTTACGGAATAATCACGATCCACAAGCACCCCAAGAGCAACAACGCTCGGAGTCTGCTCCGACTGCATATAATAAAAAGCAATATCGTCCCCGATTTCTCCGGTTTGGAGTGGAACCTGACCAATATACGGCTCTCTCATTTTGAGATCCTTTATAACCCCAAGCATCCCCTGCCCAACAGCAGCTCCAACATCCAGCTTTCCGTCTTCTCTCAAAGAAATATCCACAACCGGATTAGCACAGTAACCTTTCACATTGCCCATAGAATCAGATACAGACGCCATCATTCCGATTGGGCCGTCACCTTTAACCTGCAGGGTCAGCGACGGTTCTTTTCCTTTAAGCATGGCGCCCATCATCAGCCCGGCAGTCATCAGCCTGCCAAGAGCGGCACAGCAGACCGGGGAAAGCGTGTGAAATTTTTGAGCTGCGTTAACAGTTTCAGTAGTTTCAACCGCGTGTACTCTTAGAAAGCCATCTTTAGTAATCGCTTTAATCAGCTTGTCCATAAGTATTCCTCCAACTATAATTTATTTTACTTTATCATTTGTTTTAAATCTTAAAAAATAGCCGCCCCGGCAGGAGCAGCTATAATTTCTTAGTTAATCTTTCAGTCAATCAAAATATATTAAAAGACTACGCAAGCTTTACGTCAACAGCCTGCGGACCTTTAGCACCTTCGATAACGTCAAACTCAACTGCAACACCTTCATCAAGTGTTTTGTAACCATCCATAGTTATAGCAGAGAAATGAACGAATACGTCCTTTCCGTCTTCGCCTTCGATGAAACCGAATCCTTTTTCTGCATTAAACCATTTAACTTTTCCTGTCATATTACAATACCTCCTAAAATTTCTGTCATTGATTCACAGGATGAGAATCATGACCTATGTACAGATTGTATCACAACCATTGTTACTTGTCAAGGAAAATTTTATAAATTTCCCAAAAAATCAATTTCGACAAAAAATACTATCACTTAATAATTTAAATATATTCTATTTTACGCTAAATTTAGTTACAAATTTTTAATTATACATACGTATGATATACTTATTATACATATACATTCTTTCTTTAGTCTTAATTAGCCAAATAGAAATATTTCAGCTGAATTTTTGTTATGAATTTATTTTATTTACAGAATAAATATAACTAATAATAATTCAATTAACAATCAGAGTATACCCAACAATTTCTATTTAAAACATAATAAACTAAATATCTTGCTTAAATCTGAAATCCAGTGTTATAAATTTTCTTTCCTTTTTCAGAAATCCAATCATGTTTGGATAGTCTGAAATAAATTGAATAGAAATTTTAAAATTTATTATTAAAAAGGATTACGACAAACTTGTTATAAGTATGTTCACGCTACGCGTGAAATGACAGCTCACCTAACGAGGTGTGCTTACGCACACCCTGCCGATGTTCACCAAGAAACACCTATAAATTTTTGTCTAGTCTTTTATTGACTTTTCAGTTAATGAAAACAAGGCAGTTTGTATAACACACTCCTGTAAGGCGGGGGTACAATCGCACCTACCTACGCTTGCAAAACCGCATTTTTCTATAATTTAAATATTTTTTTATCATATTATGACTTTAAAATTTCTATCCAATTTATTGCAGCATTCACATATTCTTATTAAAAACAACCTAAAAAAGTTCTAGTAATAAAAAGTTACAACCAAAAACTATTTTAAAATTTAAATAAAAATTTCTACCTAAATCTTAAACTTAATGTTTTAAATATTTTATTCTTTTTATAGAAATCCAATTGTGTTTATAATTAAAATTGCGCTATAAAAATCCTTACAAAAAAACCATTGTAAGAGGCTTGTTATAGTCTAATACAATGGTCTTTTTATGATTTATTATTCTATATTACGGCTGGATTATAATTTTTTACAGCCTCATTGGTTATTGCTAGTCAGTAAGTCCGTTTGAAATATAATCTTCTATTTTCTCGTAATACTCCTGAACTTTCTCTTTTTCCGCGTCAGTTAGATTTTTTGTGTTAAGAGCCTTAATCTGCATTAACGCGTCGTCATAGTTTCCGTCAATAATCAGCTGTTCAATATCCGCTATCTCTTTATCAATAGTAGTAGTGTCGTTAGCGGCTTCATCTGCTGTCTGAAGTTTAGGGGGGGCTGTTGCGTCCGCATCTTCTTTGTCTCCGGCTTTTGCCTTAACATCATCTTTGTCACCGGAAGTATTTCCTTCCTCCGAACTGCTGTCCTTGTCTGAATCTGTTTTCTTATCAGTGTCGGGCTTTGCAGTTGCCTTATCCTCTTCAGATTTTACAGAGTTTGATACAGGCGCTTTGGTTGGTTCAGCATTATCCTTATCCGTGTTTCCACAGGCAGCCAAAACGCTCACCGCTAAAACTCCTGTCAGCACTATTGCCATTAACTTTTTCATAAGTTTTTCTCCTCTCATAACTTAATTTTATATTTTTCTAATCTATATCTTTATTATCCTGCTGCAGAACATATTTTGCGTAATCGGCAATCTTTTCATATTTTTCCTTTGATACCATGCTTAAATCTAAAATTTGATTTTTGTCAATCACTACACGGCGTTTCTTTGCCCTGACAACAAAATATGCTGTAATGTTGCTGGTCACCATTCCTATACTTCCTATACCTGTCATCATCAACAGCACTGCAACAACTCTTCCTCCTGCAGTTATGGGCGCCACGTCGCCGTATCCGACAGTACATACCGTCACAATACTGCACCATAACGCGTCAAAGTATGAATTCATCGTTATACCGTTTTCAAAATGATACAAAAATGCGGAGCCTATCAGCATCCACACCACAACTGCCCCTAAAAGATATAAAAATCCGTTTGAATTCATAACTATGTGTACTGCTCTAAGCACCCTTTTCACGGCAAACATCATCCTGAACAGAGTAAAAATCCTAAAAACTCTAAACCCGGGCAAAGGCAGAACAGCCAAAAAATCTAATATATTCCGTGTAAAAAACTGCTTTTTGTCATCGGAAACCGCCAGCCGAACAATATAATCAGCGAGAAAAATCAGCCATAAAGCCGCTTCAATTATCAGCCACACTGGCTGCTTTATGTAACTTATATTTCCAAGAAACTGATTTATTAATATCAAAAAGCTGAAAATTGCCATCAGACAAAATAATATTTGGTAAACCAAAAATTTCTTTTTAACTTTTTCAGAATCCGAGCCCGACATTTTATCAACTATCTTTTCATTTAAGTTATAAATCTCAAGTTCTTCTTTCTGAATTTCATGTCTCTTTTGATTTAAATCTTCCTTAACCATATTCCTTACTCAGCCATAACGCAGGCTACCTTGCACTTAACTCCATATCCGGCTTCCCATACTGCGCAAACCTTGTCAGCTACCGAAACAATATAACTCTCTCTGTGACGGGGCCACATCTTGCCGCACAGCCACATGTGATTTTTAATTATATCACGTTCAAGCGGTGATAATTCTGTTAACTGCTCAGCATTTTCAAGAGCGATACTGGAGTGCAGAAACGCATGCTTTGCAACTCCTAGCCCTGACCCCTGCCAATCGTAGTAAAACAAATCATGAAGCAATCCTGCCCTGGCAGCGGCAACGTAATCAAGCTTTAACTTCTTGCAAACAACAAAACTATAATATGCTACATTTATACAGTGCTGCATCCTGCTCACGCCGTAATGATGACTGCACTCGTCTAATTTTCTAAACTCGGGTGTATAAATCAAATCCTCAACAATTTCCAAAAACTCATTGTAAAGATTGTTATCAGCATTGACCATATAAACATCCTGCTTTCAAAAAAATTTTTTATTCTTATTCAATTCAAATACCATTATACACTCAGTTTGCATTAAAATCAATAAACAATTATGTCCAATAATCTATTTGATGTAGGATTACAATAGATGTGTTACAAATAGAAAAAAAGAATACGGAAAACTCAT
>OLQH01000204.1_pt1 | contig 70254 bp, 56 predicted proteins | sample 1672671 | NCBI WGS metagenome assembly OLQH01 (sample SAMEA3136712, study PRJEB25190) | human gut metagenome
ATCAAATAATCCCCTTGCCTTTCGTATTTGCCGCCCAGTTCCTCAAATAATGATTTTGCCATTGTCTGTTACCTCCACATTCTTTTTTATTTTGAATGTCCGCAAAATCCGTCCTACATCAGTGGTATCGCAGTATTACTCTTTCGTTTCATCCGCTATCGGAAGCGCTGTAAGACACTGGAACTGCTGACAACGGATCCCAGGGACAAGATAGAAGCATTTCCGAAACCGGACACTTTGCCGGAGAAACTGTACCGGCAGATCATCGGGCAGTATGAGCGGGAACTGCGAAAAGAACAACAGCAGATGGATGACAGATATAGGGAAATGGTGGAGTATTATACGATGTGGACGCACCAGATCAAAACGCCGATTGCCGCCATGCGTCTTTTGTTGCAGGAAGAAGAAACGCCGGTTTCGAGAGAAATGCAGGGGGAACTGTTTCAGGTGGAACAGTATGTGCAGATGGCACTACAGTATTTGCGGATGGAAAGGATGAACACGGATCTGGTATTTGAAAAACAGGAACTGGACGCTCTGATCCATCAGGCAGTACGAAAATACGCACCTCTGTTTATCCGTCGAAAGATCGCATTGCAATATGAGGATGTCCATTGTCAGATACTTACCGATGAAAAATGGCTGGAATTTGTCCTTGAACAGGTTCTCTCGAACGCCCTGAAATACACCAGGAAGGGAAAGATAAAAATTTATATGGATCCACAAAGCCCTAAGACGCTGGTGATCGAAGATACCGGTATCGGGATAGCACCGGAAGATCTTCCGAGGGTCTTTGAGCGCGGGTATACCGGCTACAACGGTCGCACGGACAAACGATCCACAGGTATCGGTCTGTACCTGTGCAGACAGATCATGGACCGGCTTTCCCACACGATCCGGATCGAATCGGAGATGGGTGTGGGAACGCGGGTGTATCTTGGGCTAGATACGGTGGAATTATAAGAGGATCAGGACGAAAAGCAGAGTATGCAAAAAATGGAGCAGAAAGGTCCAGGAGCGTGTCTGAAAAATCATTTCCGCAATCTGCAAGCCCCACTTTGCGGTATATTTTACCCTCATTCGGTTGCCGTAGCCCGCTACGCCGCCCTCATTCGGATAAAATCTCCCACAAACTAAGACTCGCAGCTCACGAAAAGCCTTTTTCAGACACGCTCTAGCGATAAAATGAGAATGCTACCGGGAACCTTACACGAATGTAAGGTTTCCGGTATTTTTGTAAGCAGAGGTTAAGGCAGCCGGAAGACTGGATTGCTATAATAAGCCTGTAAACAGGAACGGAGCCGGCAGATTTCGATAAAAAGCAGGAACTACCGGGTTCCGGAAAACAGAGTACAGAAAGGACAGAAAACAAATGGCAATTCTGGAAGTAGAACATCTGAAAAAAACATATACCACCCGCCTCGGAAGCAACCGGGTAGAGGCGCTGCGGGATGTCAACTTTACCGTGGAACAGGGCGAATTTGTGGCAATCATGGGAGAGTCCGGAAGTGGCAAGACCACGCTGCTGAATCTCCTGGCAGCACTCGACAAGCCGACCGGTGGTCAGATCCGGTTAAATGGAAAAAATCTGGGAGATCTGAAAGAAAAAGAGATCGCGGCATTTCGAAGAGAAAATCTCGGATTTGTCTTTCAGGACTTTAACCTGCTGGATACATTTTCTTTAAAAGATAACATTTTCCTCCCGCTGGTGCTGGAAGGCAAACGATACCGGGAGATGAAGCAGAAAGCAGATCCGATCGTCAGAAAACTGGGTATCAGCAATCTGCTGGAAAAATACCCGTATGAAGTGTCCGGTGGACAAAAACAGCGGGCGGCTGTGGCGCGTGCCCTGATCACGGATCCACAGCTGGTACTGGCAGATGAGCCGAGCGGGGCGCTGGATTCCCATGCGGCAGATGCACTGATGCAGCTGTTTGAGGAGATCAATCAGGAAGGACAGACTATCGTTATGGTTACCCACAGCGTAAAAGCGGCATGTTCCGCAAAACGGGTTCTGTTTATCAAGGACGGAGAAGTCTTTCATCAGCTGTACCGGGGAAATCTGGGACGGGATGAGATGTATCAGAAGATCTCGGATACGCTGACCATTATTGCGACAGGTGGTGAGCGTCATGAATAGTCTGCTGTATGCAAAACTTGCAAAAACAAATCTCAGTAAGAACAGACAGAATATTCTTCCTTATTGGTTGTCATGTATCGGTACGGTTATTATGTTTTATATTATGAGTACTCTGTCTTTGAGTGAAGGTCTTAAAAAAATGATGGGGAAAGCCACGATTCAGATAGTAATGCAGTTTGGCGTATATATCATCGGACTTTTTGCTGTGATCTTTCTGATCTACAGCAACAGTTTTCTGGCAAAACGCAGGAAAAAAGAATTTGGACTGTTTCAGATCCTTGGCATGGAAAAGAAACATCTTGCAAAGGTTCTGTTTTTTGAAAGTCTGTATCTGTGGATCCTGTCGGTTGGAGGTGGGATTCTGCTTGGAATCCTGTGTTACAAGCTGCTGTTTCTGGTGCTGTTAAAACTGACCCGGTTCCAGGGAACGATCCATTTTGTTTTTAACTGGAAGGCTACAGGAAACACGGTGGTTTTATTTGCCGTGATTTTTCTGATCAATTATCTGAAAAGCCTCCACCAGATCCACGCAGCTCAGCCGATAGAACTGCTTCATGGTGAACAGGAGGGAGAGCGGGAGCCGAAAACGAAGCTTCTTACCGCATGGATCGGACTGCTCTGTCTGGGACTTGGTTATTATCTGGCACTGACCTGTCAGAACCCTATGGAGGCTCTGGGCAAGTTTTTCGGTGCGGTGCTTCTGGTTATGGCGGGAACCTACTGTCTGTTTTCGGCAGGTAGTATCGCACTGCTGAAACTGTTAAAAAGCAACAAAAGATATTATTACCAGACGAGACACTTCACCAGTATATCCGGAATGTTATACCGAATGAAACAGAATGCGATAGGACTTGCCAACATCTGCATCCTGTCTACCGGTGTGCTTCTGGTAATCTCCACCACCAGTTGTCTGTGGTTTGGCATGCAGGAAATTATCCAGACAAGATTTCCCCATCAGATAGCGGTGGAAGTTATGTCGGCCAATGGTGACGGTACTGCGCTGACAAAAGAAGAAATCAGTTCTGTGCGGGAACAGATTAACAACTATCTGGAGGAGCAGCAGGTGTCAAAACGATTTGAACGGGATGAAACCTACTGGTTAGCAGTGGCAGAAAACAAAGAAAACTGGGTAGGCCTGACGCAGGAACTGAAAGGGTTTGAGGACGGTCGCAGCATGATCGAATTCATGGAAGCTTCGGAATATGAACGGATGACCGGAAAATCTGCAGATCTGAAACCGGGCCAGGTACTTGTATTTACCAGAAAAGAGGAACCATACAAATATGATACGATACAGTTCGGAGATACGATCAGCTGTGAGGTAAAACATACGGAAAATACACAGGAAGATATGGTGGAAACCACGAATGTAATGTATGATACCAGAATTATCGTATTTGCAGACGGAGAAGAAGCACAGGCAGCATATGTGGCAATGACCGGAAGAACACCTGCTGGATACAGCTGGAAGTATCAGATAGATCTGATTGGGGATACGAAGCTGGAGACGCGGATCGGACAGGGAATTGAGAAGCTTGTGAACCAGGCGCAATGTGACGGCTATGTGGAAGTACGGGAAAATAACAAGGCCAGCCTTTATCAGATGTACGGCTCCATCATGTTCCTTGGAATTTTTGTCGGTACTTTGTTCCTTATGGGTGCAGTGATGATCATTTACTACAAACAGATTTCCGAAGGATTTGATGACCGGAAGCGTTTTCAGATCATGCAGAAAGTAGGCATGAGCCGTCAGGAAGTCCGCCAGACCATCCGGTCACAGGTTGTTACCGTATTTTTCCTGCCGCTTGTAGTGGCTATTCTGCACACCGTGGTGGCATTTCCGGTGACGAGACAGCTGATGACGATGATGAATTTCCCGGACAGTGGTATTTTTCTGGTAGCTACTACAGTGACGATTGTGGCGTTCGCTATTGTGTACCTGATCGTGTATACAATCACGGCAAGGGCATATTATAAGATCGTGGAATAACCGGAAATATTTTGTAGAAAAGTAAAACAATCTTTTTGCGTTTTTTTCTGTTAGTCGTGACTTTATCCGGTAAGCGTGGTAGAATAACAAGTATTCTGTGGGTGAGGAGCCCCGCAGGGCATTTTGAGAGAAATGTCGGAAAAGTTAAAAGAAAGAGAGTGAAAAAGACGTAGATGAATAAGAAAAGAAGCGCATTTTCAGGGAAAATCGGCTATGTACTGTCGGCGGCCGGTGCGTCTGTCGGACTGGGAAATATCTGGAGATTCCCGTATCTGGCAGCGAAGTATGGAGGAGGAATTTTCCTGCTGGTATATATCATACTGGCACTGACCTTCGGGTATACTATGATTGTTGCGGAGTCTGCCCTTGGACGTATGACAAGAAAAAGTCCGGTGGGGGCATTTCGAAGCTTTGCAAAGGGAAAAAAGGTGGGCTGGCTCAGCTTCGGCGGCTGGATCAACGCGATCATCCCGGTACTGATCGTACCGTATTATTCTGTCATCGGTGGCTGGGTAGTCAAATATCTGTTTGAGTATATAAGAGGAAATGGAAGCAAACTGGCTGAAGACGGATACTTCTCCGGTTTTATCTCAAGCGGAGGAACTACAGAAATCTGTTTTGTGATCTTCTGTATGTTTACCCTGGTGATCATCTACGCAGGTGTACAGAATGGTATCGAACGTGTGTCAAAGATCATGATGCCGATTCTGGTCGTTCTGTCCGTGATCATCGCGATTTATTCTGTCACAAGACCGGGAGCCATCGAAGGTGTGAAATATTTTCTCGTACCGAATGTGAAAAACTTCTCCTGGATGACGGTAGTGGCAGCCATGGGACAGATGTTCTATTCCCTGTCCATCGCCATGGGTATCCTGGTAACCTTTGGTTCTTATATGAGAAAAGATACCTCCATCGAAGATTCCACAAGGAACGTGGAAATCTTTGATACGGCGATTGCGATGATGGCAGGTCTGATGATCATCCCGGCGGTCTTCGCATTCTCCGGCGGCGATCCGGATACCCTGCAGGCAGGTCCGTCTCTGATGTTTATCACGATCCCGAAAGTATTTGCCAACATGGGATTCGGAACCGCAGTCGGTATCCTGTTCTTCGTGCTGGTGCTGTTCGCGGCAGTGACAAGTTCTATCGCCCTGACAGAAAGTGCAGTATCCACTTTCGAGGACGAACTTGGCTGGGGAAGAAAGAAAGCAACCGTACTGACCGGTGTGATCATGATCGCCCTGGGAACCCTGTCCTGTCTGGGATATGGTCCGCTGGATTTTGTAAAGATCATCGGCATGCAGTTTTTGGATTTCTTTGACTTCCTTACCAACTCTGTAATGATGCCGATCGCGGCTCTGATGACCAGCCTCCTGGTATCCCGGGTGATCGGTGTGGACAAGATCGAAGAAGAGATCCGCCACGGCGAGAGTGCTTTCCGAAGAAAGAAAATCTTTGTAGTCATGATCAAGTATCTGTGCCCGATCTTCGCCCTGATCATTCTGGCAAGTTCTGTGGCAAATGCATTTGGATGGATAGCTATGTAAAAATGGATGAATGAAAAAGCGAAAAGTCGTTGTTCTCAGTATTTTTTTGAGAACAGCGGCTTTTTACTTTTTCTGAAAGTATGTGTTGACAACTATAGTTGTCAATGATAGAATAAACACAAGTTAAATGACAAATAAAGTTGTCAAAATGACAAGAATACAAGTCAAAACAGAAACAAGAAAGGAGAAGCAGATATGCCGCTGGAAAACAGGTTAAAGGAACATCGCGCCAGACTTGGCATCAATCAGGCGGATATGGGAAAACGAGCAGGAGTGTCCCGGCAGACGATCAGTCTGATCGAGCGGGGGGATTATTCACCGTCGGTAACGCTGGCGCTGAAGCTGGCAAAGATCTGTCAGGTAACCGTGGAAGATATTTTCAGCTATACGGAGGAAGAGAATGATGAATAAAACAAAAAAGAAAAATGTATATGTAAAATATGCGGTAATCATGTGTATCAGCGGTGCGCTGGGAGGAATTCTGGGGGGTGTCATGGAAATGGGACATGTGCATGGAGTTCTGACAGGTATTCAGGAGGGAATGCAATTCTTCCTGAACAGTGTCCGCACCTGGATGCTTCCGCTGATGGCAATTTGTGGAGTGATAGCGCTGGTACTTTGTGAGCAGTATATGGGCAGACTGAAAAGAGCGGGCGAAGCCATGGAACAGGCAGAAGATGAAGTGTATGAACGGCTGGATTACGAGCTGGAAGCTGCGGGAAGTAGGGGAATGATCGTAAGTTTTGTCGGAAGTATTGCGATGATTCTGCTTCTCGCAACCGGATATTCCACAAAATATATTGAAAGTCTGAACGGTTCTGGGATAATGTGGTTTCTGTTTGAAATTCTTACATTTATTGCACTGGAAGTGTATCTGAATGTATGGCAGATTCGCTATGTCCGCGTGATACAGAAGATCTATCCGGACAAAAAAGGAGATCCGACTTCTTTAAAATTCCCGAAGCAGTGGCTGGAAAGCTGCGATGAGGCAGAAAAGGAATGTATCTACCAGGCAAGTTACAAAGGCTATCAGACCGTGATGAAATGGGCGCCGATCCTGACGTTTGTGGCGCTGATCCTGCATATGTTTTTTGATACGGGGATCCTTGCCATCGTGATGCCGTCAGTGATCTGGCTGGTAACATCGGTGACATACTGTAGAGCGTGTCTGCAGAACAAGGGAGAAAAACTGAGCAAATAAAAAAAGATAATATCCTGTACGGAGAGAATGGAAAGCGTTTTTTCCGTACAGGATTTTTTTGTGTAAAAATACTGAAATTAAACACAGATACAGAAAAATATGGTAAAATTTGCAGTGAGGAATTCTGTGCAAAAAAAGAAAATGATATTTGGCACAGAAGGGGATTTTTAACAGAAACATACCAAGGAGGAGAAGAAAAAATATGGACAGAGCGCAGGCAAGAAAAAAAGCAGAAGCCCTGGTAGCAAAAATGACCATCGAGGAGCGGGCCGGACAGCTCAAATATGATGCCCCGGCGATTGAACGGCTGGGAATTCCGACCTATAACTGGTGGAATGAGGCACTTCATGGAGTGGCACGTGCAGGTACTGCAACGGTATTTCCACAGGCAATCGGTTGTGCAGCCATGTTTGATGAAGAAGGAATGGAAAAAATCGCTGATGTGATCGCTACGGAGGGAAGAGCAAAATACAATGCATTTTCCGCAGAAGATGACAGAGACATCTATAAAGGTCTGACCTTCTGGTCACCGAATATCAATATTTTCCGGGATCCTAGATGGGGAAGGGGCCATGAAACGTATGGAGAAGATCCATATCTGACAGCAAGACTCGGGGTAGCTTTCATCAAGGGCCTGCAGGGAGACGGAGAAACGATGAAAGTGGCAGCCTGCGCGAAACATTTTGCGGTACATTCCGGTCCGGAGGCGATCCGACATGAGTTCGATGCGGAAGTTTCTCAGAAGGATCTTTATGAGACCTACCTTCCGGCTTTTGAAGCAGCGGTAAAAGAGGCCGGTGTGGAAGCCGTTATGGGAGGCTATAACAGAACCAATGGAGAACCTTGCTGTGGAAGTAAGACACTGCTGAAGAAAATCCTGCGCGAAGAGTGGGGATTTGAAGGTCATGTGGTATCGGACTGCTGGGCGATTCAGGATTTCCATCAGTTCCATAAGATCACCAACGGACCAAAAGAATCGGCGCAGATGGCACTGGAGGCCGGATGTGATATGAACTGCGGATGTACATATGCGTATATCATGGCAGCGCTTCAGGATGGCCTGGTTACCGAAGAACAGATCACGGAATCCTGTATCCGTGTGTTCACCACACGTTTTCTTCTGGGAATGTTTGACGGAAGTGAATACGATGATATTCCTTATGAAGTAGTAGAATGTAGAGAACATCGGCAGCTGGCTGTCGAAGCGGCACAAAAAGGTGCGGTTCTTCTGAAAAACGATGGAATTTTGCCGTTAGATAAGAAAAAGATCCGGACAATCGGAGTGGTTGGACCGAATGCGAACAACCGGATCGCCCTGCAGGGAAATTACCACGGAACATCCTCACGGTATGTGACGGTTCTGGAAGGAATTCAGAAAGAGGCAGAAGAGGACTGCCGTGTACTTTATGCAGAGGGATCCCATATGTATAAAGATGTCATGGAAAATCTGGCATGGAACGATGACAGAATCTCGGAGGCAGTGATCACGGCCAAACACAGCGATGTGACGGTTGTGGTTCTGGGACTGGATGAGACGATGGAAGGAGAAGAACCGGATCAGAGTAACCGCGGGCAGGCAGGAGATAAGGCATCTCTGGAACTTCCGGGCTGTCAGCAGAGACTTCTGCAGGCGGTTGCGGCTGTCGGAAAACCTGTGATCACGGTTATTCTTTCGGGAAGCGCGATGGACCTGCGATATGCGGATGCGAATACCAATGCGGTTTTACAGGCGTGGTATCCTGGCGCAGAGGGTGGAACTGCGGTGGCAGATATTCTTTTTGGAAAGGTATCACCAAGCGGAAAGCTTCCGGTTACATTTTATAAAGATACAGCAGACCTGCCTGAGTTTACCGATTATTCCATGAAAAACAGAACGTATCGTTATATGGAAATGGAAGCACTGTATCCGTTTGGATATGGACTGACTTATGGGGATGTGAAGGTGACTGCAGTTGCATGGACAGAGAAACCGGAAAAAGACCGGCCGCTGAAACTTCGCTGTACAGTAAACAATACCGGCGTGCGGGACACAGACGATGTGGTTCAGGTTTACATAAAAGACTGGAAATCCAGATATGCAGTCAGAAATTACAGCTTGTGTGGATTTCGGAGGGTGAAAGTAAAAGCCGGAGAAACCATAGAAGCGGATCTTACCATCGATCCGCGGGCACTGACGATCGTAGACGAGGAAGGAAAGCGCTATGTAGACAGTGATGAGTTTTCGCTTTATGTGGGATGCACACAGCCGGATGAGAGAAGCGTTGCCCTGACCGGATGCCGCCCGGTGGAGGTGAGATTTACATTTGGAAAATAAGCAGCGGGTATGACAAATGCAAGATATACGTAAATAGAGATGCCAGAGTCTGTTGGAATGTCTGAAAAAGGAATTAAGGTGATTTCCTGTTAGGGAAAATTACCCATATAAAATAAAGAAAGGACTATCCGTGTAGGTAAGGTGAAAAATCTTTAGGAAGTATTTTTTATCTTACCAACACGGATAGTCCTTTTATTGCATTGTATATCAATCATTTACGTGGGTGACGGGCAAAAGTCTGTGCCTACACGAGAAACAGGTGACTGCTGTGATGATCATAAAACACATGCTTATTTTGCATCAGAAGAAATGGAGCGTAACTGACCGGAATCCGGTTCCAGACGTTCCAACATATCCCAGCATCCCCAGAGGTACATGATACCGAGTGCCCGGTCATACAAACCGTATCCCGGCCGGCAGTGGGATTCTTCTCCCCACAGATGTCTGCCGTGATCCGGCCGTACATAGCCGGTATAGCCGCAGTCATGGTATGCTCGCATGATTTCCAGAATTCCGGTATCGCCGTCACAGTCTCTGTGAGAGACTTCGGAGAAATCACCGTTGGGGTAATGGCGAAGATTCCGGATATGAGCAAAAGCGATCCGGTCACAGTAGGTATGAATGATGTCGGCCACATCATTTTCCGGGTTGGCGCCAAGGGAACCGGAACACAGGCACAGACAGTTGTATGGATCATCTACCATATGAAGAAATCTTCCGATGGATGCTTTATCGCAGAGCAGTCTTGGAATTCCGAAGATATCCCACGGCGGATCATCCTGATGAATGGCCATCTTGATGCCGGTCTCATGGCAGGTTGGCATGATTGCTTCCAGAAAATACTGCAGATTTTCCCACAATTTTTCTTTGGTCACCGGGCGATACGCTTCAAAAAGTTCATCCAGTTTTGCCATCCGCTCCGGTTCCCATCCGGGAAATGTCTTTCCGTGAAGATTTTCCAGAATATAGGCAGCCATTTCCTTATAGTCATCCTGTATTTTGCTTTTTTCATAATACAGTGCAGTGGATCCGTCTTCCAGCGGATGAAAAAGGTCCGTTCTTGTCCAGTCGAAGATCGGCATAAAATTATAGGTCACTACTTTTACACCGAACTGTGCAAGATTTTTAAGTGTTGTCTTATAATTTTCAATATACTGATCCCGTGTAGGAAGACCGATTTTGATATCGTCATGGACATTTACGCTCTCTACAACATCCATGTGGAAACCGGCGCCTTCGATCCTAGCTCTTACTTTCTCTATTTCCTCGACAGTCCAGATTTCCCCCGGCTGCTTGTCATGAAGCGCCCAGACAAGCCCGCTGACTCCGGGAATCTGTCGGATCATGTCCGGAGTGATGTCATCATTTCCATCGCCATACCAGCGAAACGTCATTTGCATCGGTTATTACCCCCTTATAGCAGTTTTTTTGCTTGATTTCTGTACCGGATGTTCGGCCAGTTATTTACGATTTGTCTTCTTATATCATACCACACTGTTTCTCGGACTGTCTATCCGGGAATCAGGGTCTGCCTTTGCATATGGTGAAGCGCGTCGGAGGATGAACTTTATGGAAACTTTTTAAAGAGGTGTGTGATATAATGAGCGTTAGCGAGCGGGAATAAGCGCAGCTTATTCATCGGGAGCGGCGAATGGCGATCATGAACGAAGTTCATGATATAATAACAAGCAAAAATGGCCTATGCAGTGTGTTTGCAATTTTGTCATTTTCTTTAAGAATATGTATGGTTTTAGATACTTTGGCGAATTGAATATCACAATTTGAATATTTTTATGAATATACTTGACTTTCCCCCTGGTGGATGCCTTATAAAACAGGTACAGACAGGAAAATAAAGCGGTTTTTCCGGGAAATTTTGATGGGATGTTGAAGGGTTTGGAAAAGACGAGAGGTAGGATGCAGGATTATGAAGATCAAACAGGTAGAAGAGTTAGTCGGAATCACAAAAAAGAATATCCGTTTTTATGAAGAACAGGGTTTGTTACAGATCGAGCGGGCGGAGAACGGATACCGGGAATATCATCAGAAAGATGTGATACGACTGCAGGAGATTAAGCTTCTTCGGAAAATAGATATTTCTATTGAGGAGATGAGAGCACTTTTTGAGCAAAAGGAAAGTCTGCAGATCTGTCTGGAACAGCATCTGAAAGAACTGGAGCATCGAAAAAGAAGTCTTGGAAAAATGCAGGAGATCTGTGAACGGATGATACAGGAGCATCTGTCACTGGATACCCTGGACGCAGAAGCCTGTCTGGAAGAAGTGGAGAAGATGGAGAAAGAAGGTGTGAAGTTTATGGATGTAAACAGGACGGATGTTCACCGAAAAAAAATGACAGGTGCGATTGTCGGTGCAGCTGTGATGATTGTGCTTATGGTATGCAGTATGCTTCTGGTAATATGGGCAAATGCACAGGATCCGATTCCGTGGGGAGTGCTTGTGCTGTTTCTGGCAGTTCCGGCTGCAATCGTGATCGGAACACTGGCAGCACTTGCAGGAAGAATGAAAGAGATCGAAGGAGGAGAAGAAGATGAAGCTTCTAAGTATTGAATATATTCCGGGTGCAGAATTTGAGGCACTGGGAATTGTAAAGGGTACCGTGGTACAGACCAAAAACATAGGCAGAGATTTTATGGCAGGTATGAAGACTCTGGTAGGTGGAGAAATCGTAGGATACACGGAGATGCTGAACGAAGCACGCCAGATTGCCACGAAACGTATGGTGGATGAGGCGAAAGAAATGGATGCAGATGCAGTGATCGGAGTAAAATATGGTTCCTCGCAGGTGATGTCAGGTGCAGCAGAAGTGATTGCATACGGAACGGCAATAAAATATAAATAAAACGAATTATATACCAGGAGAAAACGGGATGGGATGTTTTCTCCTGGTATTTTATATACTGAAAACATAGTTTTTGGGGCGCTTTTTACATATCGATAGTTCAGCGAATCAATTATGAATTAGGCGAAAGTTTTGACATATGGATGTTCTTCTGTCCATGGTTTCCAGTCGTTTGTGCCGGTGCTGTTCGGATTTCCGTGCTTCATGAAATCGGTCCAGCAGGTGACCATCTTTTCAGCAAGTGCATGATCAGCGTCTGTCATCGGGCGCCAGCAACGATCCAGTGTTCCGAAAGTATACCATAGTTCGGAAGAATGAAATGCTCCATCACTGCTACCCGGCAGATCATGGCAGAATTCATAGAGATATACCGGGAGATTCTGCTTCCGGCAGGCATTTGCAAAAGAAACGGCAGCAGTGAAGAAACCACCCTCTCTGTGGGAAGCACCCTCCGGAATAAACAGATCATCCTTGGTAACACCCATCAGATAGGGGATATGGGCCATGCCCCCTTCTTTTGTCAGAACATCCGGAGTATCCGGAAGTACATGACCGTCGACGACCGGACGAAACGGAAGGGATGGGTACAGAGTCATCAGTTCATCGGATCTGTCCAGCAGGTCTTCTGCGGGGAGTCTGCGTAACTCTTCGATAGAAGAAACACCGCACAGTTCATAGAACTTATCCGTTACCGCCTGCGCCTGTGCTTTGGTAAATACCATTGGAGACGGAAAACAGGCAATGCTTCCGCTCTGAAGAATAGCCTGATGGATCATCGGTGTGGCCAGCGGAGAAAATGTGAGTACATGTGAACTCATGGCTCCGGCGGACTGGCCCATGATTGTGATGTTATCCGGATTTCCACCGAAGGCAGCGATATTTTCAGAGATCCACTCCAGTGCAGCAATCTGGTCGAGCAGTCCCTGGTTGCCGCTGAAACCAAGTTCCTCTTCCTGTTTCTGATCATAAAGGAAACCAAACACGTTGACGCGGTAAGAAATAGTCGCCAGGATCACACCTTTTTTTGCATAAGCTTCCCCATCAAACTCCAGTTCTGTGGAAAACCCATGTTCAAAGCCACCCCCGTGAATCCATACTGCTACCGGAAGTTTTTCAGAAGCAGTATGTGCCGGCGTCCAGATGTTCAGATACAGACAGTCTTCAGAAATCGGAAAATGAAAGTCCGGGTTATCATAGAATTCTTTCTGATATAAACCGTCCGGGTCGGTGAAATGCTGCATGGGGATGGAACGAAAAGTAAACGCATCATAAGCTTCTTTGAAGCTTTCCAGTTTTTGAGGTGGTGCAAAACGAAGAGCACCTGTGGGAACCTTTGCAAATGGAATGCCCCGAAAAACAGAATATCCATCTTTCTGAATACCGTTAATAGTTCCATAATTACTTGATACAGTTGTGAAAGTTGCCATTGATAACCTCCTTGTTATATCCGTTACATTATTTTATAAAATGAAATGATTCAATATATAAATTAATCATAGGATAAATCCGCAAAAAGTACCAGTAGTAAAAATACACAAAGATAGAAATTGAGAATTGGGAAAAAAGCTGTATAAACAGGGGGCAATTGAATAGTGAAATAATTTAGCCAGCAGAGGAATGAAAATTTGAACACATATTGATACTGGGAGATATACGTAAAAAATCGAATTAAAAACCATAGATTTTATCGATTGATCAATATAAAATGAAACGGTTCAAAGATAAAGAAGATAAAAACTAAATAGAAAAACGGAGGAAAAAGTAATAATGCACAAAAAGTAACCGGTAACTTTGATGAAAAATCACAATTGCTTTGTGCAAGATGTTGTAGTATAGTAAATACAACGAAAGGAACTACGAAGAAACAAAAATGAACCGTTTCAAAGTAGCAAAGTGCATAAACTATTTTAGGAGGATATTTAATATGAAAAGAAAAGTAGTTGCAGCAGTATTAACAATGGCAATGGCAGGAAGCCTGCTGGCAGGATGCGGAAGCTCTTCTTCCGATGACTCTTCTTCCAAGAGTGAAACTACAACAACAGATGAAAGCGCATCTTCCGATGACAGTGATTCCGCAGACAGCGCACGTGGAGATTTCAGCGGCGTATCCATCACCATGCTGAACACAAAGAGTGAGATCGAATCTCAGCTGGAAGCTGCCGCTGAACAGTGGGGTGAACTGACAGGAGCAAAACTGGAAGTTTACACCATCGGTAGTGGTACACCTTCTCAGGAAGTATCTGCAAGATACGCAGCAAAGAATGCACCGACACTGATCATGTGTGACCCACAGGACGTTGCTTCTATCTGCGAAGAAAAAGGCGTAGATCTGAGTGATGAATCCTGGGCAGCAAATGGTGGTACACAGTATGGTATCACAGGTAATGACGGAAAACTGTACAGCTTCCCATTCTGTATCGAAGGCAGAGGTATGATCTACAACAAAACAGCAATCGAAGATACTCTGGGAGAAGACTGGGATCCGGCTTCTGTAACAAACATGGATGACTTCGAAGCACTGCTGAAAAAACTGGTAGACAACGGTATGGAAAATCCGGTGGCTCTGAACCAGGAAGACTGGAGCAATGCAGGACATTACTTCACACAGGTATATGAAGAGCAGGACGGAACACTGACCGGTACAGAAAAGATTATGGAAGATCTGAGAAACGGAAGCGTAGATCTGATGTCCAACGAAAGATTTACTTCTCTGATGGATACCTACGATCTGTTGATGGAATATAACATCAATAAAGCGGATCCGCTGGCTGCTGATTACGATGAAAACGCTGCAGACCTGGCAGAAGGTGATGTGGCATTCTGGTTCAACGGAAACTGGGCATGGGCAGAGATTTCTGATTACATTGAAGACGATACTGAAATCGGAATCATGCCGGTACCGCAGAACGGAACAGAAGGAAATGCTAACGTAAATGATTACATCTGTGGTGGTGCTACCAAACAGGTTATGATCGATAAAGAATGTAACGATGAAAAACAGCAGGCAGCAGCAAAAGATTTCCTTGACTGGCTGGCAAATACAGCTGAAGGAAACAAAGTACTGGTTGATGATTGCTCTTTAGTACCTGCATTCTCCAACATCACAGAAGAAGCTACAAATATGCTGGGACAGAGTATCCAGAGATACACAGTAGAAGGAAAACTGTTTGATCAGCCTTCTAACTACCCTGGAGATCACTGGTCAGAGGTTGGTGCGATCATGCAGAAATATCTGGACAAACAGATCGACCGTGCCGAATTCGCAAAAGAAGTTCAGGATTACTGGACAAACCTTTCCGAATAATCAAAAAGGCAGATACATAATTGGTTGCTAGTTAAGAAGTTGCCGGGCAGAGTAATGAACACTGACCCGGCAACTGCCACTAAAAGAGGGAAAGAAAGGCAACGAGATGAATAGTAAAAAAGAAAGCTTATGGAGCAAAGTTTCCACGTTCCTGGTATTTGCAGGTCCTGCAACCTTCGCATTCCTGGCCGTGGTAATCGTACCATTCTTATATGGTGTATATCTGACATTTACAAGCTGGGACGGCGTATCCAGCAACAAACCTTTTGTAGGACTGAAAAACTATGCGGCAGTAGTTGCAGACAGCAGCTTCTGGCAGTCCCTGGGACTGACACTGCTGTATGTGGTAGTTTCCGTAATACTGGTAAACGTGATCGGATTTTTACTGGCGCTGCTGGTAACCGGAAAAATCAAAGGAAAGAATTTCTTCCGTGCCGGATTCTTTACCCCGAACCTGATCGGTGGTATCATCCTTGGTTATATCTGGCAGTTCGTATTTAACAAAGTTATCGTTTACTTTGGTGATGCACTGAACGTTACCGTTCTGCAGAAATCCATGCTGTCAGGAAGTGCCTCTGCATTCGCAGCACTGGTACTGGTAACAATCTGGCAGTTCTCCGGTTACATGATGTTAATTTATATCGCAGGTCTGACCGGTGTATCCGAAGACCTGAAAGAAGCAGCCAAGATCGATGGCTGTAACGAATCTCAGACAACAAGATATATCGTACTTCCGCTGATGAGAGCATCTTTCACGATCTGTATGTTCCTGACCATCACCAGATGTTTCATGATCTACGATGTGAACCTGTCCCTGACAGAAGGTGGTCCTTACGGATCTACTGTTATGGCTGCCATGTATGTATTTCAGAAAGCCTTTTCTGCAAAACAGTATGGTGTCGGACAGACAGAAGCAATCATCCTGTTTATCTTTACAGCGGTTATTGCAGTATCTCAGACAATCATCAACAAACGGAAGGAGGTTGAAGCATAATGGAAGGACAGGAAAAGACAGTAAGAGGCATCAAAACGTTCCTGAAAACACTGGTAACTGTAGTGCTGTTTATCATCTATATGTTCCCGTTCTACATGATCGTGCTGAATGCCTTCAAACACAAACGTGATATTATCAAAATGCCACTGAGCTGGGGTGGTAAAAAAGGTTTTACAACAGATAACTTTGTAGATGCTTTCCAGCAGATGAACTTCATGAACATCCTGAAGAACTCCCTGATCATTACCTGTGTGAGTGTGTTCCTGATCATTCTGTTCTCCTCCATGGCAGCTTACATCTTCGTAAGAAAAGCATGGAAGATCAATCAGATCATCTTCATGGTAATGCTGTTTTCCATGGTAATCCCGTTCCAGGTAGTTATGATCCCGCTGATCTCTATCTACGGTGGAACATTTGGAATCCTGAACCACAGAGCAACATTGATATTCATGCATCTGGGCTTCTCGGTATCTATGGCGGTATTCATGTTTCATGGATTTATCAAAGGTGGTGTGCCAATCTCTCTGGAAGAGGCAGCACAGATTGACGGAGCAGGAAAACTGAGAACATTTTTCCAGATCGTGTTCCCGCTGTTAAAACCGACCACAGCGACACTGGTTATCCTGTATGCGCTGTCTCTGTGGAACGATTATCTGTTACCGAGTCTGATTCTGACAGATAAATCTCTGTACACGATCCCGATCGCAACCAAGCTGTTCCAGGGAACATACAGCAATGATATGGATCTTCTGATGGCGGCACTGGTTATGGCAATCATCCCGGTGATCATCCTGTATATCGCATTACAGAAATACATTATCGCTGGTGTAGTTGCAGGTGCAGTGAAATCATAATAAAGCGGTACTGAAAGGTGAGTGTATCTGAATCTGATAAAGAAAAGATACACTCACCTTTTCTTATATATATATAAACAAAAAGATGTTGGGGTCAAAAAGATATTTTGCCCCCTTTGATACCGGATTGTTCCGTACTTCGTATTCTTACAAACCCTGGTATCATAAAAATAAAGTACACAACAATACATAGACAATACGAGAAAATAATTCTATAATAAAAATAAATATAGCCTTTTCAGGTTCCGATGAAGGACGCGTCATGTCAGAAACTTGCAGTGTCGAACTTGAGTATCTGATAGGATGGTGTGGGGGAGGAAAATCAAATGGTAACAATCAAAGACGTTGCACGGGATGCCGGTGTATCGGTGGGAACCGTGTCGAACGTACTGAATGGAGGACGTGTCAGTGAAGCGAGGAGAAAGCTGGTAGAAGCGTCCATAGAAAAACTGGGGTATCAGGTGAATACTCTGGCAAAGGGAATGCGGATGCAGAAGACCGATTATGTGGTTGTCATTCTGCCGAATCTGATCAATCCGTATTTTGCACTGTTGCTGGATGCCCTGGAAAGCGAATTGTCAGCAGTCGGAAAACAGGTACTGCTATGCCTGTCCGGTGATGATGCCGAACGGGAAGTGGCATTTATGGATATGGCAAAACAAAATAAAGTTGACGGAATCATTGGTGTGACTTACAGTAAGGTAGAAGAGGAACGGATCGAAAACATGGCTTTTGTTTCCATCGACCGTCATTATAAATCACACATCCCATGTGTGGCAGGAGATAACTGGCAGGGCGGCTGGCTTGCAGCAGAGAATCTGCATAAAAGAGGATCCACCAACCTGTTGTGCTTTATGACAATGTCATCCGTAGACAGTGAAGTACGAAAAAGAAGAGTCGGTTTTACTGAATATTGTATGGAACATGATCTTTCCTGTAACAGTGTGGAAATGTCAGAAAAACAGATTGTTTCGGTCTATGAATCCTACGGATCCAGAAAACTGATCCACAATATGCTGCGGGCTTATATTTCCCCGTCTATGGGAGAACATTCCATCGATGGAATCTTTACCAGTTCGGATCATCTTGCAATGATCGTACAGGAAGAACTCGAAGAGATGGGAAAACGGGTTCCGGAAGATATCCAGATTATCGGATACGATGGTCTGCAGTTTTTAAATCAGGGGAAACCAATCGTATCGAGCATCGCGCAGCCGGTGCATGAGATTGCAAAAGAGGCTGTAAGGTGCCTGAACGAACTGATCGCGAATGGAAAAACAGAAGGAAATACAAAGATTCCGGTGAGCTTTCAGGAGGGACCGACAACGAAAACGCTTGTGACAGAAGAAAAATAATGGAGGACTTGAGATGATAAAGTGGCTGGAAGATGCAGTGTTTTATGAGGTATATCCACAGAGTTTCCGCGACAGCAACGGAGACGGAATCGGGGATATCCCGGGAATTACAGAAAAATTAGAGTATATTCAGGAACTGGGCTGTAACGCCCTGTGGATCAATCCCTGTTTTACCTCACCGTTTTACGATGCGGGATATGATGTGGAAGATTATTATAGCGTGGCTCCGCGGTATGGAACCAATGAAGATCTGAAAAAATTATTTGAAGCGGCACACCAAAGAGGGATGCACGTACTTCTGGATCTGGTGCCGGGACATACCGCTGTGACACATCCGTGGTTTCAGGAATCGATGAAAGCGGAGAAAAATGAATATACCGACCGCTATGTATGGACCGACAGTCTGTATAAACGAATGGAAGATGTCAAAGGAATCGTCAGTGTCCTGCGTGGCATCTCCCCACGTCCGGCCAGCTGCGGCGTCAACTGTTTTTCCACGCAGCCGGCGCTGAACTATGGATTTGCTAATATTACCGATGCCGGCTGGCAGCAGCCGACCGATGCGCCGGGACCGATGGCTACCAGAGAAGAACTGAAAAACATCATGCGTTTCTGGCTGACACTTGGCTGTGACGGTTTCCGTGTGGATATGGCCGGTTCGCTGGTGAAAAACGATGAAGATAAAAAAGAGACGATCCGCCTGTGGCAGGATGTGCGGGCATTTTTGAATAAAGAATTCCCGGAAGCGGCGCTGGTATCCGAGTGGGGAAAACCGGAGGTGGCACTGGAAGCGGGATTTGATATGGACTTTTATCTGCATTTTGGAGATACCGGTTATATGGATCTGTTCCGGGGAGATCATCCTTATTTTGGTGGAGATCCGGAGAGTGATATCTCTGTATTTGCAGGGATCTTTGCAAAAAATCAGGAGAATCTGCGGGGGAAAGGCATGATGTGTATGCCAAGCGGCAATCACGATATGGCCCGGATCTCTTATCAGCTGGATGAAGAGCAGATGCGTCTGGCCTATGGATTTATCTATGGTTTTCCGGGAGCACCGTTCTTATATTATGGCGATGAGATCGGGATGCGTTATATCCCGGATATGATCTCTGTGGAAGGCGGTTACGAGCGTACCGGTTCGAGAACCCCGATGCAGTGGTCGAAGGGAGTCAACGGAGATTTTTCCAGTGCACCGTCCCGGATGTTATATATGGCGATGGATCCGGACACCGACCGTCCGGACGCGGAAAGCCAGATGGCGCAGGAAGACAGCTTATATCACTGGATCCAGCGGCTGATCGTACTCAGAAAAGCGTATCCCTGCTTTGGAAATGACGGGTATGCGGAATTTGTCAAAGCGGAAAAAGGATGCTCTCCGATCGTGTTAAAAAGAGAAAAAGAAGGAAGCTGCGGATACGTGGTGCTGAATCCGTTCGATCAGCCACTTTTTGTTGAAGACTTCGGCATCGATCAGACCGAACAGCTGATCTGCCGTGGAGGGGCACCGAAAAAGACAGAAGATCATCAGCTGGAGATCGCTGCAAAGAGCATGGCCTGGCTGCTTGTAAAATAAAAGGAGGAATGAAATATGCCACAGATGCACTGTAATTTTTTTTCCTACTCCCTGGGACACGGAGTAGATCTTACGATCACCCTGCCGGGGGTAAGTCCCTGTGATATGGATGATCCGGCTTTATTAACACATCAGATGCCGGAAAAATTCCCGGTGTTATACCTCTTACACGGCCATGGAAATGATTATCTTTCCTGGGAGCGTTTTACCTGCGTCAGCCGTTATGCGGAAGAGTACCGGATCGCGGTAGTTTCTGCATCCGTGGGAAATTCTCTGTATATGGATACAATCTACGGAGAAAAATTTTACGATTTTATTGGAAAAGAACTTCCTGAATTCGTAAAAGCATACTTCCCGATTTCAGATCGTCCGGAGGATACCTATATTGCAGGAGCTTCCATGGGCGGCTATGGTGCGCTGATCCATGCGATGACAGACACAGAACAATATCGCGCGGTTGGTGCATTTTCACCGGCTACGGTCTGGTCGAAAGAGATGGAAGAACGAGTAGGACATAAATATCCGGATGCGATGGATCTCTATCAGACGATCAAAGACGATCTGGATGCAGGCAAAAAGCTGCCGGATATCTTCTTCTGTGTGGGAAATAATGATTTCCTGATTGAATCGGTGGACCAGTTTGAGGAATATCTGAATTCTTTGAAAATTGAGCACCGTTTTGACCGTGTGGACGGTTATGAACACGAATGGAGATTCTGGGAACTGGAACTTCCAAAGTTCCTGGACTGGCTGCCGAGAACAGACAGCTATGCGAAGATGGAAAAACATAAAATGTAAATTATATATGCGAGTGCAAAAGGGGGATTTTTTATGAATTTTGATGCATTTGAGAAAAAAGTCAAAGATCTGAGTGTGCTGGGGATCGTTGTGACGAAGGACGGCAAAGAAATCGGAAAGAAACTGTGGGATGAACAGTGCAGAAGAAATGTATATTCTGCCAGCAAAAGTTTCACTTCCACAGCTGTGGGAATTGCAGTAAAAGAAGGTCTGCTATCCCTGGATGAAAAACTGGTGGACTGTTTTGACGAAGATCTTCCGGAAACTGTCAGTGAGAACCTTGCAAAGGCTACGGTAAAAGACCTTCTGACCATGTGCCTCGGACAGGAAAAAGCGGAACTGATGGGTGCACAGCGCCCGGTTTATGAGGAAGAGGACTGGGTGAAGATGAGTCTTGCCCTCCCGTTTGTCTACGAGCCGGGAACAAAGTTTGTATACAATAACGTAGGTCCGTATCTTGCAGGTGTTCTGGTAGAACGGAGAGCCGGATGTGATCTGGTATCCTACCTGTATCCGCGACTGTTCAAACCGCTGGGCATCGCCCGTCCGACCTGGGAACTGGATCCCTATGGTCATGTCTTCGGTGCCGGCGGACTTTTCCTGACAATGGATGAACTCCACAAACTGGGACTTCTCTATCTGCAGAACGGAAACTGGAACGGAAAACAACTGGTACCGGAAAGCTGGGTAAAAGCAGCTACCAGCAAACAGGTTGAAAATGATGCAGACAGCTTCGGTTACGGTTATCTGTTCTGGGGCGGCAGAGAAAACACCTTCCGCGCCGACGGAAAATATTGCCAGTGGTCCATCATCAGTCGGGAGAAAAACGCGGTTATCACTGTTATCGCAGAATGCCGCAGAAGCCCGGAACTGATGGATGCGGTGTTTACGGAGGTATTCCCGCAGGTGTAAACGGATAAAATGGTATATACATAATACAAAAAAGCAGAAATCTGAAAAGAGGTTTCTGCTTTTTTGTATTATTTTGAAAAATCCACCTAAAAATGTTTACATTATGAAAAATAATGGATACAATATAAAAGAGTAAAGTGATATAGATCGGAAGAAAGGAAAACGGATGGAACCACTTGGTGTAAAGAAAAAGCAGGGAAGCATCGTGGAGATTTTGCGGGATGCTATTTTACATAATGATATTGCATGTGATACGGAACTGACACAGAAAGAGATTGCGGACAGTCTGGAGGTATCCAGGATGCCGGTGAGGGAGGCACTGATTTTGCTGGAATATCAGGGGCTGATCCGGAGGCTGCCGAACAATCATGTGAAGGTGGTGAATTTTACCAAAGGGTATTTTTCAGATGTTTTTCAGCTGGGGATGCAGCTGGAAGGAAAGATCCTGCAGCAAATGGAAAAACCGAAGACAATGATACAGCTTTCAGAGCTGGCGGTACATCGGGAGATTTACCGGAAGTGTCAGAATCAGCTGTGGAGTAAGACGCTGGAGAGTATTACGGAAATCTATCTTGAATATGGGATTCGCAATATGCAGAATCTGGAAGAAAACAAAGAGCGGGAAGAATTTCTGTACATGGTTCTCGAAGAGGCGGAGAAAAAAGAATATGGCAGGATGGAAGAACAGTTACAGAAATATTTTTCCTATATGATTCATGAGTTTGAAAAGAGGGAGATCTAAAAGATGTTAGGATTAAAACCAATCAAATTGTTACCGGCGAGAGAACGTGTGGCGGCAGCACTCAGAAAGGCGATCATTGGAAGACAGATCGAAGAGGGGGAAGTTCTGACTCTGGAAAATACGGCGCAGGAGCTTGGCGTGTCTGTGACACCGGTAAGAGAGGCATTTCAGATTCTGGCGAGAGACGGACTGATCGAGCTGAAACAGAATAAAGGTGCGGTGGTTCTGGGCGTCAATGAAAAGACACTGCGGGAGCATTATCAGATCCGTGCGGCGCTGGAAGCAGAAGCCTGTCGTTTATGCTGTATTCAGGATGCAGATCTCAGTGGAATCGAAAACGTTCTGACGGCGATCGAGCGTTTTGTAAATAAAGGAGATTATGATAATTATTCGAATTTGAATCAGTCTTTTCATATGGAAATCTGGATGGCAGCGGGAAATGAAAAGATGAAAAATATGCTGTCCGAACTGTGGAACGGTCTGTCTACCGGACGGCAGACAACAGAGGCAGAATATGCCAGATGTTCCATGAAAGAACACCAGGAGATTCTACGATTATTGAAAGAGAAAGATGCGGAAGGGGCGTACAAAGCCATGCACCGTCATATTGAGCGCAGTCTTGAAGATATGCTGACGGAATATGCAGAATAAATGTGCACAAAAAGCAATAGAAGAATTACTGCAAAATGCTGAATCTGTTTTTGACTATTGACGGATTCAGTTTTTTTGTATATTCTTATACTCAAGAAATGGATACATTATCATATATAAAAAATAATAAATAAAAAAGGAGGAAAAGGGTATCCAGATACAGTGTGAACGAGAAACGAAAGGAAAAGCATATGGAAAACAAGAATCTGATTATAAACACACCCGAGCCCAAGCCGGGTATTTTGAAACGAAGTGATTTATTTGCGATTGCAGTTGGTATGGTGATCGGTTCCGGGATGGTTACGCTGATCGGACCGGCGATGGCATATACCGGGTATTCGGTATGGCTGGCATATCTGGTGGCAATTGTTATGGGATTTTTTATGGTGTTCCCCTATATTATTCTGGGAAGTACCATGCGTGTGGCGGGAGGTCCTTATTCGATCGTAACCAACCTGGCAGGCGTGAGTGCAGGAGGTCTGGTTGCATATTCCAAGCTGGTAACACCGATTCTGAACAGCTCTTTTGCACTGGCACTGGGATTATATCTGAACAATCTGATTCCGAATCTGTCAGTCAAAGTGCTGGCAATTGCCGGAATTGTGATTCTGTTTCTTCTGAATCTGATGGGAATGGATGTATTTGCCAGAGCAAGCAAAGTGATGTCCACAGTCCTGCTGATCACAATGGTGCTGTATGTAATCTTCGGACTTACACAGATCCGTCAGCCGATTTTGGATTTTTCAGGGGATAAGATGTTTACCGGTGGATTTAAAGGTTTTATGCTGGCTGCATTGCTGCTGATCAATTCCGCAAACGGATATTTTAACGTGTTATGGTATGGAAAAGATGCAAAAAGAGCAACCAAAGATATCCCGGTGGCGAGTCTGATGTGTCTGCCATGTCTGTTGTTTATCTATGTGGGACTGGCGATGGTGACCGGAGGTGTACTGCCACATGACGAAGTGGCAGGTGCGGAAACGATTCTTCCGGCGGCAAAAGAAATCTTACCGGGAATCGTATATAAGATTTTTATGATCGGGGGTCCGATCATGGCAATCATCACAACGCTGAACGGTGTGTTTAACGATGTAAAATATCCGGTGGCACAGGCGGCAAAGGATGGCTGGCTTCCGAAAGCAATCTTAAAAGAAAACCGGTTCGGGGCACCGTATCTGGTATATACCTATACACTGATCGTAGTCATTCTTCCGATCCTGGTGGATATGAGTATTGTGACAATCACAAATATTTTTCAGGTGATCACATTCTTTATGAATGTAACGGTGGTGTACGCGATTGCACAGCTGCCGAAGAAATATTCGAAAGCATGGGAAAAAAATCGGTTTCATCTGTCAAAAAACGGCTTGTATGGATTCTGCGGAGTCAGTATTATTATTTACACGATCATCTTTATCAAAGGAGTATTCAGTATTAAGCTGTCCTACGCAATTGCAGCAGTTGCGGTGATGGCAGGACTGATTCTGCTTGGAATTTATCTGACAGGAAAAGGTGGTATCCGCATCGAGACATCGATCTGGGAACCGTCAGAGGAGGAAAAGGAATGAAAGAATATTACGAGAAACCGGAAAAACTGAAAATGAATCCACAGAAATTGTTGGAAATGCTGGAAAAGCTGGAGACAACAGTGGAATTACACAGTATCAGTGTGCGTTACCAGGGAAAAATTGTGCTGGAAGGAGCATGGAGCCCGTTTGATATGGATACGCCGCAGATGATGCATTCGCTGTCTAAAATCGGAACAAGCATCTGTGTCGGTTTTGCGGTGGAAGCAGGAAAACTTCATTTGAAAGAGAGACTGATCGATTATGTGAGAGAAGATCTTCCGGAAAGCTACGATCCGGTGCTGGAAGATATCACAATCTATGATCTTCTTACTATGCAGGCAGGTTCTCCGGAATGTTGCAACAATGTGTGGTTCAGCAAGCTGGAAAAAAACTGGGAGACAGAGTGGCTGAAACAGCCGAAAATCCGGGCGGATATTGGAAAAGTATTCCATTATGATTCCGGTTGTAGCTATACATTATCCAGAATCGTGACAAAAGTAATGGGTAAAAATTGCCTGACACTGATGCAGGAGAGGGTATTTGAACCCATGAAACTCGGAAAAGTTTCCTGGCTTACCAGTCCGGAAGGACACAACACAGGTGGCTGGGGGATGTATCTGACCGCAAGGCAGATCTCAGCCATTGGTCAGCTTCTGGTTCAGAAGGGAATGTGGGAAGGAAAACAGCTGATTCCTGCCTGGTGGGTAGAAGCCATGAGCCAGCCAAGAGTAGCTATTCCTGGAGATGAAAAAAAGGCACTGACAGATTATGCATATCATATCAAAGCAGGAAAAGAAATTTTTGCAGCGGAAGGAGCATTTGGTCAGTATCTGATCTGCTTCCGGGATTATCCGGTCAGCATCGGTATTACAGCAGGAGCATCGGAATATCTGGCTGCGGATATCTGCTTGAAATATATCAAGGAAGCTCTTGAAGTACCATGTAAACAGGAAGAACTGGAAAAAGCAAAACAGCAGTTACAGGAAAAAGTTCAGACGCTGCATCTGTCTTATGCACCAGGTGACCAGGAACAGCCCGGAGAACTGGTGAAAGGATTATTTGGAAGAAAAATCGTCTTTACAGACAATCCACGGCACATTCAGGAAGCCATTCTGTCACGAAACGGGCAGGAATTGATCATGTATCTGACAATTGACGGAGAACAGAAAATCTGCCGTGCCGGTCAAAAAAAATGGATCAGTAATAAGCTGTATGCTGGAGATTGCAGACAGGAAAAACATTGTCTTTCTTATGGATATGAAGAAGATGCTTTGAACATTTCGGTTGGTCTGATTAATACTTCTTATAAAGAAGAGTATTGTCTTTGGATCAACAACGATACTGTAGTCGGAACATGGGTACCGAACGTGACTTATCTTCCCATGGAAACTGACAAAACCTGGAAATTTACAGGAAAATTTGAGTAAAAACTTACATAAATAAGAATCGCCATATAATTACATTCCTCTAAAAGTAAAAAGCAGGCACTATGAAATTGTAACATTTTAAAAATTTCATGGTGCCTGTTTTCATACAGATGGATAAAAAAAGGTATTTTGAAGTGTTGGAAAGACAGGTGAACAAATGAATATAAAAAATGTGCGTGTATTTTATAAAATTTTATTTTCAAGTATAAGTATTACCGTATTGATTACTTTGATGTCGACTTTTTTTACTTATCATAAAGCATCCGAAATTATCTTGAAGAAGACAGTACGTCAGAGTCAGGAAACCATAAAACAGATGTCAGATAATTACCAAAATTTTTTACAGGGAATATATGACAAGATCAATTATATTGCTTACAGTGAAACAACTCAGGAAGAACTTCGGTATGGGAAGAAAGATATCAGTGAAGAAGGATATTTTTCGCGGGAGAGAGAACTGAAACGACAGATGGTCCGTTTGTTTAACAGCTTTTCCGTGGATGATATGGAAATCTATGCAAATAATGGAAAAGGATACTATTTTTCCGTAAAGAAAGAAGTAGAAAAACCAGAGAAAGATCAGATTGCACAGATGCTTCAGACTGCCAGCGACAATATGGGCAGAATTGTATGCTTCAATGATCTGAAAAATACAGGTCATATACAAATTGTAAAGGAAGTAAGAGACAATTTGAGAATGTGTCCGATTGGAACGATACGCCTTTCGATTAATACGGAAGCATTAACACAGATACAGAAAAACATTGATTTCGCATCAGAAGGAAAAGTGCTGATCCTTGATGAAAAGAATGAAATTGTACAGGGACAGGAATCAGTTTTATCAAAAAAGGCAGAGACATTATTTACCCAAACAGACGGAGAATTCAAGTATGAAATAGACGGTAAAAAATATCAGGTGGTCTATCATGTAGCAGACGGGACAAACTGGAAAGTGATCGGTACGATCCCTTTGCAGGAAATATCTGCGGATGTAATGTTGATTCAAAAACAAATGATAAAAATCTTAATTATTGGAATTCTGTTGAGTATTGCTTTTTCCATGGGATTATCGTGGATGTTTGTACGTCCGATTTATCATACAGTATCAGCAATGAATTGTTTTTCAGAAGGTGATTTTACAGTAAGGCTTGAAGCGAACAGAAAAGATGAATTTGGAGAAATGAACCGGGTTTTTAATGAAACAATACAAAAAATTGAAGAATTGATGCATGAGGTGACGAACAGTAAACTGTTGAATAAGGAAATGGAGTTTAAAGCCTTGCAGGCACAGATTAATCCGCACTTTCTTTATAATGCGCTGGATACAGTGAACTGGATGGCCATGAAAGAGGGAAATCTGGAGATTTGCGATATGGTCAGTGCGATCGCTGATCTTATGAGAATCAGTATTGGAAACCGGCAGAATGTGTTTACCGTTCAGAGAGAGCTGAAGTATGTGAAAGATTATCTGTATATACAGGAAACACGTTACAGGGATAGGTTCGAAGTTATATTTGATATTGACGATCAGATTCTGCAACAAAAAATCCCAAAATTAACGCTGCAACCGCTGGTAGAGAATGCAATTGTACACAGTGTGGAAGTATCAAGAGGAAAGACTGTTCTGATGATCAGCGGATATGTGGAAGAGGACAGGGTTATCATTGAAATTAAAGACAACGGTGTGGGAATGAAACCGGAGACTCTTGCACATCTGTTCGAAACACCGGATGGAGCGACGAAAGATATTTCTGTTGCACATACAGGGCTGGGTGTATATGCCGTGCAGCAAAGATTACAATATTTTTATGGGGAAGATTACGGACTGACAGCAGAATCTGAATATGGAAAGGGTACTTGTATAAAAATCTGTATACCGTACACAAAAGGAGAAGAAAAATTATGGAATTAAAGGTTTTGATTTTGGATGATGAATACATTATTCTGGATGGATTATGCTCGTTTCCATGGGAAATGTACGGCTGCCGGGTGGTAGCGAAAGCAAAGGACGGTGAAGAAGGAGTTGATCTGATTGACAGATACCAACCGGATATTATCCTTAGTGATATAAAAATGCCGATAAAAAACGGAATTGAAGTTGCCAGATATGCAAAAGAAAAGTATGCGGATGTGCAGGTGATCTTACTGACCGGATATGATAATTTCAGCTATGCACAGCAGGCAATTACAATAGGTGTATCGGAATATCTTCTGAAACCGGTTAATTTCAGAGAAATGCATGAAGTGATCGGAAAAATCTGCAAAAGAATACGGAAGGAGAAATTCGAAAAACAGGAATATTATGAATTAAGAAAAAAGTATCATAAAGCTCTGCCGGAGATTCGCCAAAAACTGGTTTCTGATCTGATGAACGGAAGAGTAAAGGATCGGGAAACTTTGGAAAAGAAGGTGAAAGAGACAAATCTGCAGATGGAACAATATCTGGTTATTTACGGAAAACTTGACAGAGATGTACAGATTGATATGGAACCAGGTTTACTGGACTTTATTATCTGCAACATCTGCAAAGAATATCTGGAAAAGTTCAGTTATCAGATTTATGAGGAAACGGATCCTCTTGGATATGCGTTTTTGATTGCTTTTGATAGTCATGTCAATGGGAGAGATGCAGTGAGCAGGTGTAAGGAATATTGTAAAAAGATTATCAAGAGTATCCAGGAAGTAATGAAATGCAATATGACAATGGGAATCAGTCAGGTTTTCAGCGATGCATATGATATGGCATTGGCTTACAGGCAGAGCATTACTGCCTGTGAAAATATGACTGGAACAGAAAGTTCAGGAGAAATTATTGAATATGAGGATATTGCCCAGTGGGAAACTACGGTGCCGGAAATAACCATAGGAGAGAAAAGAACACTTTTTTCAGCTATTTCGCAGGGCTATGCAGAGACGGTAAGAGATATTACTGAAAAAATATTTGAGCGTTATCAGGATATAGATGTCATGCGTTATGCTGCTATGGAGTTATTGATCCATTGTTTTGCGTATGGATCGGTGGACTGTGAAAGTATATATGTTGGAAAAGATACTGGAAAATTCTTACCGGAAAAACTGGAAAGAATGTATTTTTGCCATACCAGAAAAGAATTACTTGGGATTATGAATGAGACCATAGCAAATCTTTTGCTTCACAATCAGGATGTAAAAATGGATAAAAAGCAACAGATGGCAAAACAGATGATGAGTTATATTTCCGAAAATTATAATCAGGATATTTCACTGGATCAGCTGGCAGGTAAATTCAGAATCAGCAAAACGTATATTAATAATCTGCTCAAGAATTTTTATGGACAAAGTTTCCTTGAAATTTTACAGGATTGCAGATTAAAAGAAGCAAAGGAAATGATTTTGAAAAACTCATATAAGATCAGTGAGATTGCTGAAAAAGTGGGATATCACGATATCAGTTATTTTATTCGTGTTTTTAAGAAAAAATACGGGGTAACACCGAATACATATGGAAAATATTGAGCAAGCTGAAAAGTTGCAAAAAATCACACCAAATAAAAAAAAGTGTATAAATCTTTTACGTTTTTGTGTTTATATGTACCAATTGTGCAAGAATCTTTCATTTGGGAAAGAAAAAGATTTTTATATAATGAATTCACAAAGAAAAACGGAGTGATTCTTATTCCAAAGGGAGGTACAAATCTATGAAAATGAAAAAACTAGGAGCTTTATTGCTGGCGGGCGTTATGACAATGTCCACATTGCTGACAGGATGCGGAGGGAACAGTGCAACGGACTCTTCTGATGGAGGAAGCGCGAAGACAGAAGCCGGAAGTAATGGAGAAAGAAAAAAAATCACAATTCTCATGAGAGCAAGTGAAACGTCTTCAAAGTATATTATTATGAAAAAACTGCTGACAGAATTCAGCGAGGAAAAAGGACTGGAACCGCCGGAATTCGAATTGATCAGTGGTGATGCTGATTATGTAACAAAGTTACAGCTGTATATTAACAGTAATACTTTGCCGGATATTTATGGCTGTGCCAATGGTGCACTTTCGGAAGCAGCCAAGGATATCGGAAGTATCGTAAATATTGGAGAGGAACTGGAACGTATTGGTAAAAAAGAAGATATGAATGCGGCAGTATATGATTTCTTTAAAGATAAAGAAGATGGAAATGTATATCTGTTTCCGGAATCTCTGAACTGCGAATTTTTCTTCTACAGAAAAGATATTTTTGAAAAATACAATCTGGAAGCACCAACAACATGGGATGAGTTTCTGGATGTCTGCCAGACACTGAAAGACAACGGAGAGATTCCACTGATCGTAGCAGGAAAAGAAAACTGGCAGCTGATGCGTTATCTTTCTTTTGCACCATGGAGAATGACAAAAGATCAGTTCATTATGGATTATATTGATCAGAAGGATACATTTTCCGAAAATGAAGCCGCTAAAGAAGGAGCCAGCCTGCTGTATACACTTGGTACAGAAGGATATTTCCAGGGCGGTTTCTTAAGTACAGATTTCACGGCAGCAACCGATCTGTTCTTTGGAGGAAACGGAGCAATGTGGTACAGCGGATCCGGACAGATCACACAGGCCAGCGATATGTATAAGAATGACCAGCTTGGATTCTTTGCAGTGCCGGATGTAGCCGGGCAGGAAAATATGGAAACAAATGTACCAATTCATGGTGGATTCGGAACAGCGTTCAATGCGAAAACATATGATGATACGATGAAAGAGTTTTTTGAATATATGTGCGAACATTATTCTGAAGCATGCTATAACGATGCACAGGTATTTTCACCATTCAACGATGAGATTCCGGAAGGTCTGGATCAACTCTTTTATGATCTGCAGCCGTTATTCGAAAATGCTACGGATGCGTGGGTGTCCTGGGATGACAAACTGGATTCTGCTACATTGACTAATCTGGTAGATGAGCAGCAGAAACTGGCACAGGGAAAAGAAACACCGGAAGAGTTTGAAGCTGCGGCGGATCAGTTTATTGTCAATAACTCAAAATAATTGTATCGGAAATGTATGAAGGGAGAAATATCATGCAAAAAACATATGGGCAAAAAAAAGTAATACTGATGTTTCTGCTTCCCGCATTTATTGTATACACATTGTTTGTAGTAGTTTCAGTCATATGGGCAGGCTATTATAGCCTGTTCGACTGGAGCGGTGTGGGAGAAAAAGTATTTCTTGGTCTGGATAACTATAAGCAGCTGTTTACACAGGATACGACATTTTGGCTTACGGTAGGACATACTTTTGTATATACCGTTATCTGTGTGTTGATTCAGGTGTTTGGAGGGTTGCTTTTTGCAATTTTCCTGTCAAGAATTACAAAGTTCAGAGCTGGTCTGCAGACACTATATTATGTACCAGTGGTTATTTCATCAGTTGCTATCTGTCAGATTTTCACAAAGTTGTTTTCTGTCACACCTACAGGTGTTATCAATGCCCTTTTATCAGTATTTAATCCGGATCTGTTATATATGGAATGGATTTCCAATGATTCATTGTCTCTGATTGTTGCGGCATTTGTAGAGGGATATAAATATCTGGGATTATATATGGTTATTTTTTATGCAGCTTTAATAGGAATTCCGAAAGAACTGGATGAAGCAGCAATCATGGATGGAGCAAATGTAATTCAGCAATATCGATATGTAAAGATTCCATATATCAAACCGGTTATTGTTGCCAACTGTATCCTCGTACTAAATGGTTCTTTACGGTCATTTGATATTTCTTACCTTCTGACGAAGGGAGGACCGGGCAATTCATCGGAACTGATGTCAACCTATATGTATAAACAAGCATTTACCAGTATGAAATATGGATATGGAAGCGCGATTGCAATGGCAATTGTTGCCATCTGTCTGGTGGTAGGATTTTTATTCCGACGATTTACGGAAAGAGGTGATGAGTGATGAAAATGAGAACAAAAAGAAATGTATATACTGTTTTAAAAGTAATGACAGCAGCTATATTGATAATTTTCCAGGTGTATCCCATTTTTTATGTACTGATCTCCAGCATGAAGACAACAGATGATTTTCGGAGTCTGCCATCTTATGCATTACCGAGTGCTTTAAATTTTGAAAATTACATTAAAGTGTTCACAACGAGTCCAATGCTGAACTATTTTAAGAATAGTATTATAATCACAGTAGGAGTTTTAATTCCGTTACTGTTGATCAGTTTTATGGCAGGGTTTGCGTTGAGTAAGATCCAATTCAGGGGAAATAAGAAGATTTTGTCTTACTTTTTACTTGGATTGATGCTTCCGTTTCAGGTTGCATTGATTCCGTTATTCACTATTTTTAGTAAGATGGGAATCCTCAACACCTATCCGGCAGTCATTTTGCCACAGATTGCGTTCTCTCTGTCATACTCGATTCAGCTGTTTTATTCATTCAGTAAATTCCTGCCGGATGAGATTATCGAGGCTGCAATCATTGATGGGTGTTCACCGATGCGGACATTTTTCAAGATTGTATTTCCAATGTCGACGAACTCACTGCTGACGGTAGCAACGATGCAGGGTGTCTTTACATGGAATGATTTTATCAATGCCTATACGTTTACGAGATCTACCAATATGAAAACTGTTACGTTGGGGCTGAACGACTTTGTCGGTTTTATGGGAACTACAGACTGGGGTGCTACATTTGCGGCAATTACCGTCACTGTGTTACCGACATTTTTGTTTTATTTCTTTACGAATAAGTACATGCTCAGCGGTTTGACCGCCGGAGCAGTCAAAGGATAATTTTATATGCCTGCGGGCAGGAAAGAGAGGAAAATCATGAAAATTTATTATCAGCATCCAAATACCTGGTTTGGCGATTGCATGCCTTTTGGAAAGGATGATACATTCTATCTGTTCCACCAGAGAGATACCAGAGTCCCGTGTCCTTTTGGAGAACCATTTGGCTGGGATCTGGCAACCACAAAGGATTTTGTGACTTATGAGGATTGCGGTGTGGCGATTCCGAGAGGAACGGATGAAGAGCAGGATCAGTTTATCTTTGCCGGAAGTATCTGCGAAGACAGAGAAGGAAAATATCATGCATTCTACACCGGTTACAACAGAGATTATCCAAAACAGGGAAAACCATCTCAGGTACTGATGCATGCGGTCAGTGAGGATCTGAAACACTGGACAAAGACGCAGGATGCAGTGACGTTTGTTCCGCAGCCGGGATATGATCCGGATGACTGGAGAGATCCGTTTGTACTGTGGGATGACGAATCTGAAAAATATATTCTGATCCTGGGGGCACGTCTGGAAGGAGACAAGCATAAAACAACAGGAAGAACCGTTTATTTTACATCAGATGATCTTGCAGACTGGGAGTTCCAGGGAGATTTCTGGGCACCGGATCTGTTTACCATGCATGAGATGCCGGATCTTTTCAAGATGGGAGACTGGTGGTATCTGATCACAACAGAATATTCCCATGCATCGACACAGGTGTACCGTATGGCAAAAAGCCTGAAAGGACCTTGGATCGCACCGGATGACGATGCTTTTGACGGAAGAGCTTATTATGCAGGAAGAACCTTCATGCTGAACAATCAGAGGATTCTGTTCGGATGGGTTCCGACACGTGCCAACGAGACAGACAGTGCAAACCTCTGGTACAGACCGGAGGCGGATAAAGAAGATTTTATCTGGGCAGGAACTTTTGTCGCACATGAATTGTATCAGAGAGAAGACGGCACTTTAGGCTGCCGGATTCCGGATACGGTATGGAATGCGTTTAAGGATGAGAAAAAGCTGGAGGATGTAAAACTGGAAAAAGAATCAGGAAGAGCATTACAGCATGTAGTAACGAAGACCGGTGACTGCTATCGATACGAAGCAGATGTCACATTTACTGAGGGTACCCGTGGATTTTCAATCGGAGTACGGGCTCAGGAAGCGGATGATGAATTCTATTCTTTCACATTTGAGTGTCCGAAGGATCGTGTGCTCTTTGAGAAATCTCCGAACTGGCCATGGCCACAGATGAATAACATGGGACTGGAACGTCTGATTCGTCTGGTTCCTGGAAAGAAATATCATGTACAGATTATCGTGGATGATACGATTGCTACACTGTATGTGGACGGAGTTGCCCTGAATACCCGCATGTATACAAAACCGGGGGAGGGAATCTGCCTGGGAGTTACAGATGGAAGTGCGGTATTTGAGAATCAGAGTATTGCATATCTGTAAAAGGGAATCGGGCCGCCGTACTGTTTTTGGTGCGGCGGCTCTGATTTTATCTCGTTCTTTTCAGAACACTTCGCGGGATATCACCTGCCGGACAGTTACAATATTTTAAAAGAGAAACGATGTACTGGTGATTCGAGGGTAAGTATAATTCACAAAATGGGGTCTGAAAAAACAGGCTCCATTTTGCAATTGTTTACTGGTGAAAAGAAAAAAGTATGTTATAATAAAAAGAATACTGTAAAAAAAGAAATGCAATAAGGAGATGGAAATCCATGAAAGTATCTTTGTGCAAAACCATAAGACCTTATGAGTGGAAAAACCTGCCGAAAGATCTTTTGGCGGGGCTTGTGATCATGGCGGTGTCGATCCCGATATCGATGGGATACGCGCAGATCGCGGGACTTCCGGCGGTGTACGGACTGTATGGCTCGGTATTTCCAATCTTACTGTTTGCGCTGTTTTCCACTTCACCGCAGTTTATCTTCGGGGTGGATGCGGCTCCGGCGGCACTGGTGGGATCGGCACTGGTAAGTCTGGGGATCGAGGGCGGATCGCGGGAAGCGCTTGCGGCGGTTCCGGTGCTGACCTTTTTTGTGGCAGTCTGGCTACTGGTCTTCTATCTGTGCCGGGCAGGAAAACTGGTGAATTATATCTCGGCTCCGGTGATGGGCGGATTTATCAGTGGTATCTGTACCACGATCATTCTGATGCAGGTGCCGAAATTATTTGGCGGCAAAGCAGGCGTCGGCGAACTTTCGGAACTGCTGGAACATATCTGGGAGAACCGGACGGTCTTTCATCTACCATCGCTGCTTCTGGGCGTCGGTGCACTGGTGATCCTTCTGGTATCCAAAAAGATCATTCCCAAATTTCCGATGGCAGTGCTTCTGATGGCACTGGGAGCAATTGGCACGGTGGTATTTCAGCTGGAAGATCTGGGGATTCAGACACTCGCGGCAGTGAAACCAGGACTTCCGGCATGGAGTATTCCGGATTTTGGATCGGTTCCGTTAAAAGAAGCTGTGACGGTCAGCCTTTCGGTGGCAGTTGTCATCATGGCAGAAACATTACTCGCGGAGAACAGCTTTGCACAGAAAAACCGTTACCGGATCAATGACAATCAGGAGATTCTTGCATTTGCCATGGGAAATCTTATCGCATCGTTTACCGGATGCTGCCCGATCAACGGATCGGTGTCAAGAACGGCGATGGGGGAGCAGTATCAGGCGAAAACTCAGCTGACCGGTATCGTGGCTGGGCTGTCGATGATCGTACTGTTGCTTTGCGGAACCGGATTTATCGGATATCTGCCGATTCCGGTGCTGACGGCGATTGTGATTTCAGCGTTACTGGGAGCGACGGAATTTGATCTGGCGGTGCGGCTGTGGAAGGTGAGCCGCACGGAATATCTGATCTTCACCGGAGCATTTTTCGGTGTACTGATGCTTGGGACTATCAACGGAGTATTGATTGGAATCATCCTTTCTTTTTCAGAGATGATTATCCGGACATCTAAACCTTCCAGAGGCTTTCTTGGGATTCAGCCGGGACACCGGCATTTCCGGGATCTGAAAGAAAGCGATCAGATCCATGCGATTGAAGGGGTGTTGATCTACCGGTTCAGCAGCAATCTGTTTTTTGCCAATATTCAGGTATTGCAAAGTGACATTGAGGATAATCTGCGGGAAGATACCAAAGCAGTGATTTTGGATGCCAGTGGAATCGGAAGTATGGATATTACAGCGGCAGATCGGTTAAAACTTTTATATGAGTCACTGAAAGAAAAAAATATACGTTTTTATATCACAGAACATATTGCAGGATTGAATGAACAGATGCGTCAGCTGGGACTTGGATGTTTGATTCAGGAAGGCTGTGTGCGAAGAACGACACATATTGCTTTGAAAGATATGGGTATTACCCGTCCGTATCCCTTAGAGGGCGGTGTGGATAACGAACAGCGCAGTGCGTCCAGAAAACGTGCCGACAACAGGGTGCAGGAATTTGTCTGGGCGTTTGGAAGTCAGGCAGAAGAGGAGATCGAACGACAGATCAGGTGTCAGATTGAACAGTTGAAGAAAACTGGTGATGTGGAATATCTGCTTCACGGCCGATGGTCTCATATGGAGGATCTGGATCAGGATGAGTGGCTGGAACATCTGGAAGAGCATCTCAAAGAAATTGTCAATATTTCCGGAAAAGATGAAAAAACCCTGGCAATTCGACTGGAAAAACACCGTCAGGAAGTGCATGACCGTATTGCCAGAGAACATCCGGAACTTGCGGAGCGTTTCCGGGAGAGGCGTCATCTGTTGGATGAACATCTGAAGGAAAAGAGACCGGAAGTTTATGAACTTGTAATTCAGTTGCGCAAAAAGATCAGCGATGAGCAGAGAGAAAAAGAGGAACAACAGTTACATTAGAGGGTAGTAAACGATGACAGAGCAAAAAAAAACTAGAACAGAGCAAAAGAAAACCATGACGATGGAGCAGGTGGAAGAGGAGATGGAAGAGTATCGCAGGATTTTTGACGTGGTGCGGCTCATCGAAGAAGAAACGATCCAAATGATGGAAGAGGGCAGGGAGGAAGAAATTGATCCTGAGAAAGTGGCCTGCTATTCATTCTGGAAGAAGAACAGGCAATGTAAGAACTGTATATCTGCAAGAGTACTCAGGGAAAAGAACCAGGGGACCAAACTGGAGTTCGCGGGAGAAGATATTTATCAGGTAACTGCCTGCTATATGGAAATAGATGGAAAAGCATATGTAATGGAACTGGTGAAAAAACTGAACGAAGAATTCCTTCTGGACGCAGAGGGATGTGAAAAACTGGTTCGAAAACTGGACGGATATAACCAGGATCTTTACAGTGATGCTCTGACAGGCTCTTACAATCGAAGATATTATGAGGAACGACTGAAAGAAAAAGAAACTTCTGCCGGTGTGGCAGTTATAGATCTGGATGATTTTAAACTTTGGAATGATACATATGGACATGGAGCAGGAGATGTGGTACTACAGACAGTGGTGAAAGCAATCCGTCAGTCCATACGGAAAACAGACAGTCTGGTACGCTATGGAGGGGATGAATTTCTTCTGGTTATGCCGGATGTTTCCGAAGAAGTTTTTCTGAAAAAACTGGAATATATTCAGAAGCAGATCAGGGATGCGGATATTCCCGGATTTTCCAGAATGCGTCTTTCCGTCAGTATCGGAGGTGTGACAGTACGGCAGGAAGTTATGGAAGAGGCAGTACGAAAAGCAGACCGGCTGATGTACCAGGCGAAAATTCAGAAAAATATGGTGGTGACTGAAAGAAAATCAATTGATGCGGATGGAACGATTCATCTGGAAGAAGAGACAAAGCGGGCAAAGCAGCTGATCATGATCGTAGATGATTCTGAGATGAACCGTGAGATCCTTGCGTCGATTCTGGAAGAAGATTATCAGATCATTGAAGCAGAAAACGGAGAAGACTGTCTGCGGCTTTTGCAAAAGTATGGAACTGAGATATCGTTGATTCTTCTGGATATTGTAATGCCTGGAATGAATGGATTTCAGGTTTTGCATGATATGAACAAAAATCACTGGATCGAAGATGTTCCGGTTATCATGATTTCCAGTGAAGACTCCGAAAAGAGTATACGACGGGCTTACGAAATGGGAGTATCGGATTATATCAGCCGGCCATTCGATGCAAAGGTTGTTTATCAGAGAGTATTCAATACGATCAAACTGTATGCAAAACAAAGAAGACTGATCACACTGGTAACGGATCAGGTTTATGAGAAGGAGAAAAACAACCGGATCATGGTAAGCATTCTGAGCCAGATCGTAGAGTTTCGAAATGGAGAAAGCGGACTGCATGTGGAACATATCAACAAACTGTCCGGTATGCTCCTGGAACGTCTGGTACAAAAAACAGACAAGTATCATCTGACCTGGACGGATCAGTATCTGATCACAGTAGCATCTGCGCTTCATGATATCGGGAAAATCGGGATCGATGAGAAAATCCTGAACAAGCCGGGTAAACTGACACCGGAAGAATTTGAACTGATGAAAATGCATACGATGATAGGGGCATCCATGCTGGGACGGCTGGAAATATATAAAGAAGAACGGCTGGTGCAGATTGCCTGTGAGATCTGCCGCTGGCACCATGAACGGTATGACGGAAGCGGATACCCGGACGGACTAAAGGGGGAAGAGATTCCGATTGCAGCTCAGGTGGTTTCTATTGTAGATGTCTACGATGCATTGACGAGCCCGAGAGTCTATAAAAAAGCATATTCTCATGAGAAAGCGATGCAGATGATCCTGACCGGAGAATGCGGTGTGTTTCAGCCTTTGCTTCTGGATTGTTTTTATGATATTCAGGAGGAAGTACGGAAGGTGACACAGGAAAAAAGCGAAAAAGAAGGAAAAATATCCGGATTTGAACTGACAGATCTGAAAGAAACTCTGAAAAACAGTCATCTGATCGGTGATTTAAAACCAGAAAAGAATCACTGACAGGGTAGAAAAACCGGTAATTATGTGATAAGATAAATGCAACGTGTTAAAGTGAAAAAGTGTTAGAGGAGGAATAGTGTTATGTATATTACATGTCTGGATGTGGAAGGTGTGCTGGTTCCGGAGATCTGGGTGGCATTTGCCGAGGAGAGTGGAATTCCAGAACTGAAGAAAACAACCAGAGACGAACCGGATTATGATAAGCTGATGAAATGGAGACTGGGTGTACTGAAGGAGCATGGGCTTGGATTGAAAGAGATTCAGGAAACTATCGAAAAGATTCAGCCACTTCCGGGCGCAAAAGAATTCTTAGTTGAATTAAGAAGTTTCAGCCAGGTTATCCTGATCAGTGATACCTTTGCAGAATTTGCCGGTCCACTGATGGAAAAACTGGGACGTCCGACATTGTTCTGCAACAGTCTGGAGGTTTCCGGGAACGGAGAAATCACAGGATATAAGATGCGTGTGGAACAGTCAAAACTGACCACTGTAAAAGCACTGCAGTCTATTGGATTTGAGACGATTGCCAGTGGAGATTCCTATAACGATCTGGGAATGATCCAGGCAAGCAAGGCAGGCTTCTTATTCCGAAGCACGGATAAGATCAAAGCAGAGTATCCCCATATTCCGGCTTATGAGACCTATGACGAACTGCTTGGTGCTATCAAAAAAGCAATGGCAGAGTAAATAAAAATATTAAAATCACAGGATGGAAGCAGGATTTTGCAAGAAAAAACATATTGACATAGTATGTAATTAATAATATGATAGTAATATCCGGTTCAGTTGCAGAAGAGACTGAAAAAACGAGACAACAGACAGCTGAGCAGGATATCCTTGTGACCGGGAGTATGACTGCCCGGTTATAATTTTATGCAATCATAAAGATTCCGAGAGTACATTATCAGAACAGGGAGAATGATATGTTAAATCAGTTTTCAAGAACACAGCTGCTGCTGGGTGAAGAGGCGATGGAAAAGCTGAAAAACTCAAGAGTGGCTGTTTTTGGTGTCGGCGGTGTCGGCGGATATGTCTGTGAGGCACTGGTGCGAAGTGGTGTCGGAGCTTTTGATCTGATCGATGATGATAAGGTATGCCTGACTAATCTGAACCGTCAGATTATCGCTACGAGAAAAACCGTAGGAAAATATAAAGCAGATGTGATGAAAGAAAGGATGCTGGAGATTAATCCGAACGTGGATGTGCGTATCCATAAATGTTTCTTTCTTCCGGAAAATGCGGATGAATTCCCATTTGAGGAATACGATTATGTCGTGGATGCGGTAGATACCGTGACCGCAAAAATCGAGCTGGTTATGAAATGTAAGGAAAAGAATGTGCCGATCATGAGCAGCATGGGCGCCGGCAATAAATTGGATGCCAGCCAGTTCAAAGTAGCCGACATTTACAAGACAAAGGTATGCCCTCTGGCGAAAGTAATGCGTCGGGAGCTGAAAAAGAGAAGGGTAAGAAAATTAAAGGTGGTATATTCCGAAGAACTGCCGAAGCGTCCGATCGAGGATATGTCCATCAGCTGCAGAACACACTGTATCTGCCCGCCGGGAGCCGCACACAAGTGTACGGAGCGAAGAGATATTCCCGGCAGTGTGGCTTACGTGCCGTCAGTAGCCGGACTGATCATTGCCGGAGAGGTTGTAAAAGATCTGACTACTGTAAAGAAAACGAAATAGATTAAGAAAGGAAACGAAACAGCATATGGAAGAAATGATTACAAGAGAACAGATGGAAAAACTGAAAAAGCTGCAGGATTATCTGAGAAGTCTGGAATCTGTTGCAGTAGCTTTCTCCAGTGGTGTGGACTCCACATTTTTATTAAAAGTGGCAAAAGATACACTGGGAGATAAGGTGATGGCGGTGACTGCCCAGTCCTGTTCTTTCCCGAAGAGAGAGTTAAAAGAAGCGATTGCGTTCTGTGAAAAAGAAGGAATCAAACATGTGATCTGCGAATCCGAAGAACTGAGCATCGAAGGATTTGCCCAGAACCCGAAGAACCGCTGCTATCTGTGTAAAAAAGAACTGTTTGAAAAAATTCAGAAGATCGCAGACGACAATGGCATGAAAGCCATCGTGGAAGGCTCCAACCTGGATGACAATGGAGATTACCGTCCGGGACTGCAGGCGGTAGCGGAACTTGGAATCAAAAGCCCGTTACGCCACTGTGATCTGAGCAAAGCGGATATCCGTGCGCTGTCTCATTATCTGCACCTGCCGACCTGGGAGAAACAGTCCTTTGCCTGTCTGTCTTCCCGTTTTGTATACGGAGAGACCATCACTGAAGAAAAACTCGGTATGGTAGATAAAGCGGAGCAGCTGCTTCTGAACATGGGATTTCATCAGGTACGCGTCCGTATCCATGGCATGATGGCACGTATCGAGATCGAGCCTTCCGAGTTTGGAAAACTGATGGAAGACGAAAATAGAGAGAAAATTGCGAAATCACTGAAAGAATACGGATTTACTTATGTAACGCTGGATCTGATGGGCTATCGTACCGGAAGTATGAACGAGACATTATAAGTATATAGTATGCGTATTAATATGATACCAGGGTCAAAAGGTCTGAAATCTGACGCAAGCTTGCTTGCAGGAAGATTTCTGAACTTGGGACCCGCCAAAAACATGAGTAAGCAGCCATTTTTCGAAGAAAAATGAGAAAGACAGAAAGAACCCCGACAACGGAGAAATTTTCCGATGCCGGGGTTCTTTCTATTATTTATTGTTCAAACCAATCAGACACTGGCTTTCCGGTAGATCGTGTACGAGATCACAGCAGTGATTGCCTCACAGATCCAGAACGCATGCCAGACGCCGGTCGGTCCAACGATGCGGCTCAGAAGAAATGCCAGAGGAAGGATCAGGATCGTATAACGGCAGAGCGAAATCATCAGAGACGGTACGCCTTTTCCCAGACCTTCGAGTGCCCCGCAGGAAGTGATGGATACCGAAGATACGATAAATCCCAGACTGATGATACGAAGTGCCGTGCTTCCGGCTGCGATCGTCTGCGGGGTGGTGGTAAAGAGTCCAAGTAAAGTACCCGGGATGATCATGCAGAGCAAAGTTCCCGCAAGCATGATTCCGGCAGACAGATACAGTGTGTAGGAGTAAAGTTTGTGTACCCGTTTCTGCTCGCCGGCACCGTAATTGTATCCGATCAGCGGACGCATTCCCTGGATGATTCCGTTTGCCGGAAGATACAGGAAGGTCTGCAATTTATAATACACGCCGAGGATCATCACATACATCTGTCCGTATGCAGCGAGGATCGCGTTCAGGGAAGAAATCAGCAGGGAAGACAGTGCCATATTCAGTGTAGCCGGAATTCCGACGGCGTAGATTTTCTTTAAAAGTGCCCGGTCGAATTTCAGGTTTTTAAGAGAAATTTTTACCGGCAGCGGACGGATCCATGCGAAAAACAGATACGCTGCAAGAGTAAGCAGCTGTCCAAGACCGGTAGCCCACGCAGCACCCCGGATACCCATCCGCGGAACAGGTCCGAGTCCGAAGATCATGATCGGATCCAGGATAATGTTCAGGATACAGCCGCTCATCATACAGAACATCGTGGTCTTCATCCGTCCTACAGACTGGAAAATCTTTTCATAAGCAATTCCCAGAGAAATAATAATGGAGAAACCAAATGTGATCCGGGAGTAGGTAATTCCCATGGAGAGCACTTCCTGATCTTTTGTAAACATGGAAAGAAACGTTGGCATAATGGCAATCGTCCCGATGGTCAAAAGCACGCCGTGGAGAAACGAACAGGCAACGCCGAGTGTGGCACTGGTATCCGCTTTTTCCTGTTTCTGCGCGCCCAGAAAATAAGCAATTGTCGCATTGATACCGATGCCGAAGCCGACACCCACGGCAGTGATCAGATTCTGAACCGGGAAGACCAGAGAGAGCGCGGTCATCGCATTTTCATTGATCTTTGCCACGAAATAACTGTCGATAATGTTGTACAGAGAGTTCACCATCATCGAGAGCACCATGGGAAGCGCCATGGATAAAAGCAATGGCAGGATCGGTTTTTCTTTCATGTAAGTTTGTTCCATAAAATATATCCTCCTTGAATTTGAAATCTTGATACCGGATGGTTCCGACCTTTTGCCCCTGGTATCATAAAAAAAGCCACATAACCGTAACTGCCGAAGCAGAAAGGTTATGTGGCGAAAAATAGATGCAGCCTGAAACCAGGATACATCCAGAAAAATCCACATGGGTTTTGAATGTCGTTTAAGACAGTCGTATTCTATGGGAAAATGAAGGATTTGTCAATGGATTTAAAAAAATTTATAAAATCTTTCAGAAAAAGGTAGGCAAACACACGGAAACCAGATATAGTTATTTAACAGTAAAGAAACAAAAGATCAGAGAAAATAAAGGAGAAACGATGGAACATTTGGCGTGGTATGAACTGCTGCTGTTGTTTTTTGCAGCGTCCTTTCTGGGGTGGGTGCTGGAGACCGCAGCGGCAGATATCAAACAGAAAAAATTCGTAAACCGTGGTCTTGTGACCGGTCCGTTCTGCGTGATGTATGGTATTACTACGGTACTTCTGACGGTGGGCCTCGGAGAACTGCGTGGCGTCTGGCTGTTTTTATTTTCCGCAATCTACGCGACTGTAGTGGAATGGATCGGCGGTCATCTGATCGAGCGGTTATTTCACCAGCGCTGGTGGGACTATTCCGGAAAGAAATGGAATCTGGACGGCTATATCTGCCTGAGTGCTTCGGCGTTCTGGGGCGCTCTGGGCCTTGTAATGGTAACCTGGGGAAATGACCTGCTTTTCCGAGTGATGGGACTGCTGCCACTGCTGCTGGTAAAAATCTTACTTCTGGTACTGGCAGGGCTCCTGGTGGTAGATATTCTGGCTTCGTATATTCTGCTTCGCGGCTATGGAAAAAATATCCGTCAGTGGGAAGAGGCAGATAACCGGATTCGCAAAATCACACTGCGGTTACAGCACTGGATCGGAGCGGTCATTGCACGACGAATCCGAAAGGCATACCCGAAAGCTGCAGAGACAAAGACTGAAGCGAAAGCGGTACAGACAGAGACTTCCACAGTATTTGCCGCCGGATGCAGCTTTTATAAGATTGTTCTTTTGTTTATTGTCGGATCCCTTCTGGGAGATTTCACGGAAACGATTTTCTGCCTGGTTACTGCAGGGGTGTGGATGAGCCGCAGCAGTCTGGTCTGGGGACCGTTCAGTGTCGTCTGGGGAATGGCTATTGCGCTGGTAACGCTCCTTTTATACAAATACAAAGATAGTTCGGATGCTTTCCTCTTCGGTGTGGGAACTTTTCTGGGCGGAGCCTACGAATATCTGTGTAGCGTCCTTTCGGAACTGGTCTTTGGAAAAGTCTTCTGGGATTACAGTGATATTCCGTTTAACCTTGGGGGCAGGATCAATCTGTTATATTGTTTTTTCTGGGGAATCGCAGCGGTTGTCTGGTTCAAAATACTGTATCCGCGATTTTCTGACTGGATCGAAAAGATCCCGATGAAACCGGGAAAAATCATCACCTGGGTGCTGATCGTCTTCATGGTCTGCAACATGCTGCTGTCCGTTGCGGCACTGATCCGCTACGATGAGCGGGGAAAAGGCGCAGCCCCGGAAAATACACTGGAAGAGTGGCTCGACGAACACTATGACGATGCCCGGATGCAGCAGATCTATCCGAATGCGATCAGTACCTCCTGATCCTTGAACGTGGATGACTGTGCATATTGAATAAAAAATGAACAGGAAAATCATGACAATCGTCTATAAAAGAAAATGGATTCTCATGCTAAGATAATAACAGTGTGATTTTGAAAATCGTGTATGAGAAAAAAGAGGAGAAAAGCAGCCGGGAAAGCGTGCTGCAAAAGAAAAAGGAATGATAACAACATACATAAAAAACACAAACTGGTACCGCGTACTGCTGATGTTTGCCGGCAATGTATTTCTGTCGATGGGAGTGGCAATCTTCAAACTCTCGAGCCTCGGAAATGATCCCTTTAACGGAATGGTCATGGGCTTGTCTGACTGCCTGGGAATGGCATATGCAAACTTTCTGGTGATCATCAACCTTCTGATCTTCGTTGTGGAAATTATCTTCGGCCGCCATCTGATCGGCTGGGGAACCATCGTAAATGCCTTTATCAACGGTTACATGGCAACCTTCTTCTACAACACTTTCAGCGCCGCTATCCCAGCCAGCCAGATGTGGCAGAGAGTCCTGTGTGTTCTGATCGGTGTCGTAGTATGCAGCTTCGGTCTCTCCATGTATCAAGGCTCCGACGTAGGCGTAGCCCCCTACGACGCCCTGTCCCTGATCATGAACAAACGCCTGCACATCCCCTACTTCTGGTGCCGGATGTCCAACGATGTCGTCTGTGCCCTGATCTGCTTCTTCAGCGGCGGAATCGTCGGCCTCGGAACTATAGTCTGCGCCTTCGGCCTCGGCCCGGTCATCCACTTCTTCGATGACTACTTCACAAACAAAATATTACAAAAACCAATCTTCGCCAAAAAATAAACCAAACTAAAAGCTGGAAAGTTCTGAACACAAAAATATGCAGAACCTTCCGGCTTACTTTATATCAAAATACAATAAAAACCAAAAAACTCAAGAATTTTCCCCTTTAAGCGCCTGCGTAATCCCCTTCACCGAAGAAGCATACTTCATCGGCGCCATCCCCGTAGCCTTCTTAAACTGCTTTGAAAAATAAGGCAGTGAACTATAAGACAAAAACCCCGCGATCTCCGTCAGATTCTTCCGGCCATCCCGGATCATATCCTTCGCCCGCTGGATCTTCATCCGATTAAAAAACTCCATCGGTCCACAGCCTTTTTCCTTCTGAAACAACTTCTGGATCGAAGAACGGCTCAGCGAAAAATGCTCGCAGAGTTCATCCAGCGAAAGCTGTTCACAGATCCGAAACTCCATAAACTCCGTGATCTCCTGTAACCGCTTCTCCCGCGTCCCCGAAAGTTCCACCGGACTTACAAACGTCCCCGTGATCCGACGACGCGGAGAAACATCCGGCTTTGCCTCATTTTGAAGCACCGTGACAAGAAACAACTCCAGATACAGCAAAACCATCTGCTGCGAACCAATCGGTGCATCCGTGCGAAGTTCCACCTGCTCCACCGAAGGAACATTCATCGGTGTGGATAACACCTCCCGGGCGGCGTTCAGAATGTGGGAAACCAGTGTCCGTTCTTCCATATTTAACGTCATCTTTTTTCCGCGGAACTCATCCATTGCAGGAGAATGACTGACGAAAGAGACCGCGACAAGATTCGGTGAAGAACTGCCAACGGAACGGATCGCATGAAACTCGTTCGGTTCATGAAAAATAATATCCCCGGCATGAAGGGTAAACTGCTGCTCCCCGCCCTGAACGATCACACTGCCCTTATCTACATACATAAATTCCCAGAAATCATGAAATTCCCCGCGGAATACAAAATCCCGCATATACTCAAAATAATGAATCGTGATGATCGAATCAATCACAATCTCACGTTTCAGCTTCGTTTCAATATAAGTCATAAGCGAAAACACACCTCCGAATATCCCTATTTTACCAGAGAACAGGGTAAGCTACAACAAAAGGATCAGCCTGTTTTCGTGCAAAATAAGCGCTTTAATATGATAAAACACTAAAAAATATATGTAATCAGACAACAAGAGTACACAATAAGACAACTCAAAAACAGGAAAACTAGTTATAATAGATAAATCAAAAGACAACTGTCTGAGAGACAAAGACGGACAGTTGACAAACGAAAAGAAATAAAGAGGCAAACACCTATGATGAAAATTGAAAAAGGAAATACGAAAGTCTGTCTCTGTCAGGAAACCTTGGCGGTGACTGTAGAAAAGGGTCAGACCCGTTGGGAATGGACCGAAGGCTTTCAGCCGGAACTGATCTGCAAAGAAGGAAGCTTTCATTTTCTGGATGCAAAAAACATCACCCATGAAGCCTATACGATGGGCGTGGGAACCGGAATCCGGAGCTGCTTCGAAGGATTTGAAAAAGACGGCGTGACTTACCCGTATGCTTTTGAGACATTGATCTGGATCGAAGATACGACCGAACAGGTATACTTCGAATGGGTTCCGTTAAAAGAGGAAGGACTTCAGGTAGAAAAAGTGCTCTGGCCGGGACAGATGGCTTTCGAAGAAAAGAAAGACAGCTGGTATACACTGCTGACACATCAGCAGGGCATCCTGATCCCGAATGACTGGGAGACACCGTTATCCGCGATTCCATTTGCCGGATTTTTCGAGACTGCCGGCGGATACATGCCATGGTTCGGACAGGTGAAAGACAGACAGGGTTACATCGCAATCTGCACCACACCGTGGAACGCAGGATACTATGCCGAGCATCCGGCAGGCGGTCCGTACACTCATGTCGGTGTATACTTTGAACCGAGTCTTGGAAAGATGGATTATCGCAGAGTGATGCGATATACCTTCTTAGATGACTGTGATTACAATGATCTGTGTAAAGAATACCGGTCTTATGTAAATGAGCAGGGAAGATTAAGAACCCTGGAAGAAAAGGCGGCAAGAAACCCTTCCGTCAACGATCTGATCGGATGTGCCTTCGCTCACAAGGGAATCAAAACCCAGGTGCAGCACAACTCCGATTTCTTTGATCCGGAGAATCCGGAAAAGAACAATCATCTGACAACTTTTGCACAACGTACAAAAGAAATCAGAGAACTTCATGAGCAGGGAGTGGAAAAGCTGTATCTCCATCTGGATGGCTGGGCACAGCCGGGATATGACAACCAGCATCCTGATTACCTGCCGGCGTGTAAAGAGGCCGGTGGCTGGGAAGATATGAAAGAACTGGCAGATACCATGCACGAATGTGGTTATATGTTTGGTATCCATGATCAGTATAGAGATTTCTATAAAGCTGCTCCAAGTTTTGATGAAAATTATGCCTGCAGATTACCGGATGGAAGTATTCCGGAGCACCAGAGATGGGCGGGAGGTCCACAGTCATATCTGTGTGCAACACAGGCACCGTATTATGTGAAGCGCAATTTTACCGAGATCAAAAAACACGGAATCCGGTTGGATGGTGCGTATCTGGATGTATTCACCTGTAACGAAGGAGATGAATGTGACAATCCGGAACATCGCATGACACGTAGAGAATGTTATGAATTCAGAGGAAGATGCTTTGAGTATCTGCTCTCACAGGGAATCCTGCCAAGTTCCGAAGAGGTAAGTGACTGGGCAGTCCCGAGTCTGGTTTTCTGTCATTACGCACCGTATGATTTTATGATGAAGAAACCGGGTACACCGAAAGAAGGCGTTCCGGTACCGTTATACAATCTGGTATATCATGACTGTGTGATCCAGCCATGGATGATGGATAAAGTAAGCGACGAGGAAGATTACATGCTGTACGCTCTGTTAAATGGCGGCGCACCCTATCTGATCCGTGACGCGGCTTATCCGAATATCGACGGAGCTTTTGACGATAACGTAACACTGAGTCGAAAAGAAGAAATCGAACGTAGCAAGGCAGTGACAGAATTACATAAACAGGTGGCAAAATGCGAGATGCTGCATCATGAGATGGTAAATGGAGATTATATGGTACAGGAGACAACGTTCTCCGACGGCACCGGTGTACGGGTGGATTTCAGAAAACAAACGTACCAGATCTTCCATAAATAAAACGATTCAATACGAAAAGACAACGAGAGGGAGCCAAAGCGGGCATATGTACAGGAAGGCTGTGCATACCCGCTTTTCCCGTATCAGGCTGAGAAGATTATGGCATTTGCAAAAAAAGATGTTATAATGATGCAGAATAAATAGTTAAAACAAATACGTATGTAAGTGGGTAACCCTTTTGGCTAGTACAACGTAAGCACGGAACAGTTACTCATTTTCATAATAGAGTAACCCGACAATGAATATTCCAACAAAGGGAAAAGGAGAGAAAAGTCATGAAAAATATGAAAAAAATTGCAGCACTGGGTATGTCTGCTGTCATGGTAGCAGGTATGATGGCCGGATGCGGAAGCAGCAGTGATTCTTCCAGCAGCGACAGCAAGGGAAGTTCCAAATCCGGTGACAAAGTAGAACTGACACTGGGTATCTGGGATGAAAATCAGAGAGATGCCATGCAGAAAATGATCGATGCATATGAAGCAGAAAATGATAACGTATCCATCAGCATCCAGCTGACACCATACAAAGGTGGAGAATACTGGACAAAACTGGAAGCATCTGCAGGCGGCGGAACAGCTCCTGACGTATTCTGGCTGAATGTTCTGCATCTGGATTCTTACGTGGAAGGTGGTATCCTGGATGATCTGTCTGATGCAATCGCATCTTCCGACATCAAAGATAACTTCGCTGAGACTCTGGTAAACAACTATGTTCGTGACGGTAAAAACTACGCAGTACCGAAAGACTTCGATACCAACGCTCTGTGGTACAACAAAGACTTGTTCGATCAGGCTGGTGTGGAATATCCGACCGATGATATGACATACGATGATCTGGTTGCTCTGGCAACTGAACTGAAAGACAAACTGCCGGATGGTGTATATCCGTTCGCCTGCCCGGTTGACTTCCAGACATGGTATTATCAGACTGTATACGCAAACGGCGGCTGGATCCTGAACGATGACGCTACCGAAACAGGATACGGTGATGCAAAAACACAGGAAGGTATCCAGTGCTGGATCGACATGATCGATGCCGGTCTGTCACCAAGTGCCTCTACTCTGTCTGAGACAGGTTCCGATGCCATGTTCGAAGGCGAGCAGATCGCTATGACACTGGCTGGTTCTTACATGGTTCCGGAATACGCTTCCAACGATACCATCAAAGACAAAATCGACTGTGTAGAAGTTCCTACCTTCAATGGTGTAGAAGACAACTGTATCAACGGTCTGGGATTCGCAGTATATGAAGGATCCAAACAGAAAGAAGAAGCTGAGAAATTTGCAATCTGGATGGGAAGCTCTGAAGCTCAGAAGATCCAGGGCGAAACTGGTGTAGTAATCTCCGCAAGAGAAGATGCACAGCAGTATTTTGCAAAAGCAAATGAGCAGTACAACCTGGCAGCATATACAAACCACTCCGCTGAAGCTTATCCACTGCCGGTATGCGGCAAAGCAGCAGAACTGTATGATATGGAATCTACCTGGTTAACAAAAGCTTATACGGGCGAAATGTCACTGGCAGATGCCTGCTCCGGCCTGAAAGAAGAAGCAGACGCTCTGTTAGCAAAGTAATAAAGTAGGTGAAAGAATGGCTGACGTGAAAGCAAAAGTAAAGACGCCGAAGAAAAAAGCGTCGAAAAGAGAGAAAAAAGACTGGATTGCCGCATATATCCTGATTGCACCCGTTACCCTGGGTCTGCTGGTGTTTTATATCTGGCCGTTTATCCAGAATGTCTGGTTCAGTTTTAATGATGTAAACAAATTTAATATGTCTACTTTTGTAGGTCTTGCGAATTACAAAGAAATGATCGGTGACAAAGAAGTATGGAGAACCTTCGGCAATACCCTGAAATACGTTATCGTAACCGTACCGGTAGGGCTGGCGTTATCCACTTTCCTTGCGGCTTTACTGAATGCAAAGATCAAAGGAAAATCCATTTACCGTACCCTGTATTTCCTTCCTTCGGTTACCATGTCTGCAGCTGTGGCCATGGTCTGGAAATGGATCTACAATGAACAGATGGGTATCCTGAACAGCGCTATCAAAGCCATGGGAGGAACCGGTCATAACTGGCTGACTGATTCCAAGACAGCATTGTTTATGATTATGATCGTAGGTCTCTGGATGACGGTTGGTTATAACATGATTATCTTACTGGCAGGTATGCAGGGAATCAACAGTGTGTATTACGAAGCAGCCGCTATCGACGGTGCAAGCGAAATTACTCAGTTTTTTAAAATCACGGTACCGATGCTGACACCGACAGTCTTCTTCGTTATGATTACATCCATCATCAGTGGTTTCCAGGTATTTGATACCGTCTACATGATGATCGGTAAAGCAAGTCCGGCATTCGAGGCAACACAGACCGTTGTGGCACTGTTTTACCGGACAGCGTTCGACTATGGTTATAAAGGATATGCAGCAGCTATTTCTATTCTGATCTTCGCAGCGATTATGATCGTGACCGTGATCCAGATGATCGGACAGAAGAAATGGGTGAACTACGACTAAGGAGGAGTGAGAACATGAAAGGTAAATTTAAGCTAAATCACCTGATCGTCCATCTGATCCTCCTGGTCGGAGTGATCGTGGTTGTATTTCCATTTGCATGGATGATCCTGACATCATTTAAAACATCCGGTGAGGCGATGAAGATTCCGCCGACAATTTTCCCGGAAAAATTCGTTACAACGGCATATCATACCATTGTAACTTCTGCAATTCCGTTTGCAACTGTTTATATGAATACGATCATTACCACCGTGGTTACCACACTGGTACAGATTGTATTCTGCTCCATGGCAGGTTATGCGTTCGGACGTATCGAGTTCCCGTTCAAGAATGCAATCTTCATTCTGGTGTTATCTGTACTGATGGTACCTGGACAGATCTTCCTTCTGCCGCAGTATCAGATCGTTCAGAAACTGGGACTGCTGGATACGATCCCGGCACTGTTTCTGCCAAACCTGTTCAGTGCATTCGGTACTTTCCTGCTGAGACAGTTCTTCATGTCTCTGCCGAAAGAACTCGAAGAAGCAGCCATCGTGGACGGATGCGGACGTTTCCGTATCTTCGCACAGATCATGCTGCCGCTGATCAAACCGGGTATCGTGGCAATGTCCATCTTTACCATCAAGTTTGCATGGAATGACTTTATGTGGCCTCTGATCGTCAACACTTCTATGAATAAGATGACACTGGGACCTGCACTGTCTACCTTACAGGGACAGTACACCACAGAGTATCCGATGCAGATGGCCGGTGCGGTTCTCGCCGTACTGCCGCTGGTAGTGATGTTCTTCATCTTCCAGAAACAGTTCATCGAAGGTGTTGCACAGTCCGGTATCAAAGGCTGATGTTCAACCTATTGACAATGTAGGAAAACGCATGCTACTATAATCCACAGAATTGTGGAGTTTCAAATAAGACAAAAAGATTTCGGGACTTTCAGTTCCCGGAATCTTTTTTCGCTTTATAGAAAAGTATGAAAAACAGGGAGAGAAAAACAATGGAAATGACCATACAGGAAGTAAAACAGCTGGACAAAGACAGTTACCAGATCATCGATATCCGTGATGAAAATGAGATCGCTCACGGAGCCATTCCGGGAGCCGTTGCGATGAAGGCAGAAGAGATTGCGGAGAGTCCGTTGCTCGATAAGAACAAGAAACTGGTGATCTGCTGCAGCAGAGGAAAATACAGCCAGGAAGTGGTACCGGGACTGATCGAAAAAGGATTTGACGCAGTCAGCTTAAAGGGCGGTTATATTGCATGGCTGATGGATCTGATGCGGGAAGACTATGAGAAAGATATCAGTGCCGATGTGGAAAAAAGTATCCGTAAAAAGTTCAGAAAATCGATCTGGTGTAAATTCACAAAAGCTATTAATCAGTACGAACTGGTCAAAGAGGGAGACTGTATCGCTGTCTGTATCTCCGGTGGAAAAGATTCCATGCTGATGGCAAAGCTGTTCCAGGAATTAAAGCTGCATAATAAATTTTCTTTTGATGTGAAATTCCTGGTGATGGATCCGGGATACAGCCCGGAAAACCGCAAAGTCATTGAGGAAAATGCAAGAAAACTGAATGTGCCGATCACGATTTACGAATCCGATATTTTCGAAGCAGTCTTCCATGTGGATCAATCTCCGTGTTATCTGTGTGCGAGAATGAGAAGAGGTCATCTCTATCACTATGCACAGGAACTTGGCTGTAACAAAATTGCTCTCGGTCATCATTATGACGATGTCATCGAGACGATCCTGATGGGTATGCTGTACGGGGCACAGGTACAGACAATGATGCCGAAGCTGCACAGCACCAATTTCGGCGGGATGGAACTGATCCGTCCGATGTATCTGATCCGCGAGGACAGCATTAAGGCTTGGAGAGATTATAACGACCTGCATTTTATCCAGTGTGCATGTAAATTTACCGATACCTGTACCACCTGTAATAATGAAGAGACAAAATCCAAACGTATGGAGATCAAACAGCTGATCCAGACGCTGAAAAAGACGAATCCATTTATCGAGAGTAATATTTTCAAGAGCGTGGAGAATGTCAATCTGGATACGGTCGTTGGCTATAAACAGTATGGAGAACGTCATTATTTCCTGGAAAATTATGACAAGATGGGCGAGTTGAAGAAAGAGGAACTGGCGAAGAAAGAGGCAGCGCAGAAAGAAGCGGAAGCTGCGGAGGCAGAAAAGAACGGAGAGAACGTGCCAGAACAGAAAGCCGTAGAAGAATAATCAAAATTGCTCCACTGGACAAATTGTTGATATGCAATGCAAAAAAATTTGTAACAGTAGGACAGACAGAATCTGAGGTGAGCATATGGCAGCAACACTGGAAAAGATCTATGAGGTAGCGCTTCATCATTATCATATGAAACTGGTCGCAGGTCGGGGAGGACTCTCGAACCTGGTGGACTGGGTGCATGTGGTGGAAGAAGTGGATTATGTGCATTTCTTAAAAGGACGGGAACTGATCGTGACGACCGGCATCAAGGAACCGGACGATGCGGGGCTGTTGGAATTTACCCGGCGGGTGCATGCGACGAGAGCAAGCGGACTGGTGTTTAATGTTGGACGGTATATTAAACATGTGCCAAAAGAAGTACAGGAATTTGGCGAGACGCATGATTTCCCGGTTTTTGTGCTGCCTTGGGAAGTGCATCTGGTAGATTTTAACCGGGAATTATGCAATCTGATCTACCGGTCGGAACAGGAGCAGGATGATCTGGAGAGCGCTGTCCGGAAGGCGGTATTTTCTCCGGAAAAGAAAGAAGCGTATCAGCCGGTTCTGGCGCGAGAGGGGATCCACGGGGATACCAGGCTCACGATGGTGCAGTGTTATGTGCCGTCCTCCGGGAAGACGGATATCACCAGTTTCTATTACCGGTTTTCGAGGCAGTGCCAGCAGATCCTTACGAGAGAGAATCTAATCTATGTCGTTTTTCACTATGACCGCTATCTGACGATCGTGATGGCAGAGTACCGGAAAGAAATCGTGGATCGGGTGCTGGATGCGATGAAACGGAACGTGGAAACCTTTGCGGAGGGAACGGCGATGCATCTGGCAGTCAGCGAGGGAGAGACGCGGGTTGGAAACCTCAGGGAAAAATATCAGAATCTTTCGTATCTGTGCCGGTGGGCGGCGGATAAAGAGCGGACGCTTTGCCGGGAGAGTGAACTTGGTGTGACGAAACTTCTGCTGGCGGTCCCGGATCGGAGTAAATTGTGGGAGTATGAATCACAGACGCTCGGCGAACTGGAGCGGATCGATCAGGAGACGGGAAGCGAGTACCTGAAGATTCTGAAAACTTACCTTGAGGAAAATGGCAATATCCAGGAAGTGGCAGCAAAATGCTTCCTCCACCGGAATACCGTCACCTACCATCTGAAAAAGATCAGTGAGATTACCGGAAAGAACCTCGGTGAGACGAGAAATCGGACGCAGTGGGAACTGGCATATCTGATCCGAAATCTGCGGAAGCTGCTGGAGTAAGCAAGAACCAGAAACGGCAGGAATGTGGAATGGCGTGAAAGGTATGGTATGTGGACTGTGCATAACAGATAATGTGAACCATGCACAAGAACCGTGTGCACGGTGACAATAGACAGAACACGGAAGTGTGATAATATAAGGTACAAGCAAAGGCGCGATACAGTTGAAAAACTGTGATTGTGCCTTTTTGCTTTTTAATCGTATAAAGAAATCAGATTCCCCAGGAATGAGACATAAAGGAGGAAGCAGATATGTTAAGAGAAGCATTACCTGAGATTGTAACAGGAAGTGTACCGGGACCGAAAGCTGCGGAACTTTTAAAACGGCGTGATGCAGCGATTCCGAAAGCTATGTGCGGAACTACTTATCCGATCTGTATGGGAAGAGGAGAGGGAGCCATGCTGGAAGACGTGGATGGGAACCGTTTCCTTGACTGGATCGGTGGTGTCGGTGTTCTGAATATCGGATACAGCAATCCGGAAGTCGTTGAGGCAGTCAAGGCCCAGGCGGACAAATATTTCCACGGCATCTTCAATGTCTATGTACATGAAGGATATGTAAAACTGGCAGAGATGTTTGATGAGACAATGCCATGCTGCGGTGACAAGATGAAAACATATTTTGCAAACTCCGGAGCCGAGGCAGATGAAAATGCGATCAAGATTGCAAAAGCCTATACCGGAAGAAATAATATCATCTGTTTCTCCGGTGCATTCCACGGAAGAACCAACCTGACCATGGCACTGACTGCTAAAAAAGCCTACGCTCTTGGCATGGGACCTTTCCCGGCAGGTATCTACCGTGCGGAATTCCCGTATCTGTACCGCGCACCGAAAGGATACACCGAGGAGGAAGCAATCGATTACTACATCGAGAAATTCCTGAAACTCTTCGATGAAGCCACTCCGGCAAGCGATGTGGCAGCCGTCATTCTCGAGCCATTACAGGGCGAGGGCGGATTTATCCCAGCACCGATCGAATTTGTAAAGAAACTGAGAAAGATCTGTGACGATAACGGCATCATGCTGATCGCCGATGAAGTACAGTGTGGTAACTGCAGAACCGGAAAATACTTCGCATCGGAGTACTGGAAAGAAGCCGGTGCAGCACCGGATATCATCGCCACAGCAAAATCCATGGGAGCCGGCGTTCCGATCAGTGCGATCACCGCAAGAGCAGAAGTCATGGATGCAGCACCGGCGGGAACGATCGGTGGAACCTACTGTGGTAACCCGTTAGCCTGCGCGGCAGCCATCAAAACCATGGAAATCATGAAAGCCGAAGATTACTGCGGAAAGTCGATGCACATCGGCAAAGTGGTTACCGAAGCATTTGAAAAAATGAAAGAAAAATATTCCGTGATCGGAGATGTCCGTGGATTCGGCGGAATGATCGGTGTGGAATTTGTCAAAGACAAAGAAAGCAAAGAACCGAATCCGGAATTCGTAAAGAAACTGATCCAGTCGGCATTACAGAAAGGTCTGCTTCTTGAAAATGCCGGTTCCGCAGGAAATGTCATCCGTTTTCTGGCACCGCTTTGCATGACCGATGAACAGATGGAAGCAGGATTAAAGATTTTTGAGGATGCTATCATAGAAAATCTGTAACCGGAACTTTAGAAATATTCATGAAAATCGCTATAGAATAAAAAATAGAAAATATAAAAAGACGGCAAAGGCGCTGAATAAACAGTTTCCTGCCGTCTTTTTGTTTTGATTTACGCAGGCAGCAAGTCAAAGTCCATGCTTGCATGAGACCTTGGTAACTGCTGCGATAACTTGAGAAACACGCTCCGCAGGGATGCGTTATAAAACATATTTCATAAACAAAAATCAGGGAGGACAACACTATGAAATTAAAAGACACAGGACTCACATTCCAGGACATCAAAGACAAAGTAGACAAATATATGATCGAGACTTATGAGAGATTCGATTTTCTGGCTGAGACAGCAAAAGATCAGTATATGTATGACGAAAACGGAACTCCTTATCTGGATTTTTATGCAGGAATCGCTGTAAACTCCGCCGGAAACTGTAATGAAAAAGTGGTAGCAGCAGTGAAGGATCAGGTAGAAGATATCATGCATACTTTTAACTACCCTTACACCATTCCGCAGGCTCTGCTGGCAGAAAAAATCTGCACTACCATTGGCATGGACAAGATCTTTTATCAGAACTCCGGTACAGAAGCCAACGAAGCGATGATCAAGATGGCAAGAAAATATGGGGTAGAAAAATACGGATCGAAGAGATACAACATCGTAACTGCATCCATGGGCTTTCACGGAAGAACCTTCGGTGCCATGTCTGCAACCGGACAGCCGGATAACGGATGTCAGATCGGATTCGGACCGATGACAGATGGATTTACCTATGCAGAGTACAATAACCTGCAGGCATTCAAAGATGCATGTACCGAAGATACCATTGCGATCATGGTAGAGCCGGTACAGGGTGAAGGCGGTGTTCATCCGGCAACCATGGAATTTATGCGGGGACTGAGAGAATTCTGTGATGAACATGAGATGCTCCTTCTGATTGATGAAGTACAGACCGGCTGGTGCAGAACAGGTAAAGTGATGTCCTTTATGAATTATGGAATCAAACCGGATATTGTATCTATGGCAAAAGCTCTGGGTGGCGGAATGCCGATCGGTGCGATCTGTGCAACTGCAGAGGTAGCCAAAGCATTCACCCCGGGATCTCATGGTACGACTTTTGGCGGACATCCGGTATGCTGCGCGGCAGCGCTGGCAGAGGTCAATGAACTTCTGGATCGGGATTTTGCAGGAAATGCTGCAAAGATAGGTGCATATTTTATGGAACAGTTAAAGACACTTCCACATGTAAAAGAAGTCAGAGGACAGGGACTCCTGGTTGGTGTGGAATTTGACGATACCATCTCCGGTGTGGATGTGAAACATGAATGTCTGCACAGACATCTGCTGATCACCGCGATCGGAGCGCATATCATCCGTATGATCCCGCCGCTTATCATCACCGAAGTGGACTGTGACAAAGCAGTGGCAATCATCAGAGAAGCCGTAGAAGCACTGGAAAAATAATGGAGGATAATCTATGAAACACAAAGTAATCACCATCGGATGTGAGTACGGTGCAGGCGGTCCGGAGATCGGAAAACGGATCGCCCAGGCACTGGGAATCGAATTTTACGACCGTGATCTCGTAGATAAAGTCGTCGAACAGATCGGTGTGGACCGTGATCTGGTAAAAAAGGCGGATGCCGGAAGCAATGTCTTATACAGTTTCGAGACACAGTATGGCCCGCGTTATGCGAATCTGACCAACCGTGTCATCTATAACCAGTTTGAGGTTATCCAGAAATTTGCGGAGAAATCTTCCTGCGTCATCATCGGACGATGCAGTAACTACATCCTGAAAGACAGGAAAGATACGCTGAACTTTTTCGTCTATGCACCGGAAGAAGTGCGTATCCAGGCAACGATGGAAAAGAAAAATATCAGCCGGAAAGAGGCGGAAGAACTGGTGAAATACCACGATGAGATGCTACATTCCCGTTATAAATATATGACCGGTTCCTACCGGGGCGACCGGAAAGGCCGTCATATGATGATCGACAGCAGCGTTCTCGGCTGGGACAAAACCGCACAGTATATGCTGCAGATGATCGATCTGCGATTCGAAGACTGAGCAGACGACGAGAAAAGGAAGTGAGTGTTTATGGATAAGAAAAAATCAGAATTTGACAAAGTATTCAGCGCCTGGGACATTCTGGTTATTGCGTTCGGTGCGATGATCGGCTGGGGCTGGGTGGTATCCTCCGGCGACTGGATCCAGAGGGGCGGCGTGCTGGGAGCCATGATCGGATTTGCTCTCGGCGGCGTGATGATCTTTTTTGTAGGTCTGACCTACGCGGAACTGACCTCGGCGATGCCACAGTGTGGCGGTGAGCATGTGTTCAGCTACAAAGCTATGGGACCGATCGGATCCTTCATCTGTACCTGGGCAATTATTCTCGGGTATGTCAGCGTTGTATGTTTTGAAGCCTGTGCGCTTCCGACGATCATCACCTATATCTATCCGGGATTCCTGAAAGGCTACCTGTATACGGTGGCAGGATTTGACATCTATGCTTCCTGGCTTGCAGTGGCGATCCTGGTGTCCATCTTCATTACCGTGATCAATGTTCTGGGAGCAAAGACGGCAGCAGTGTTACAGACGGTACTGACCGTGATCATCGGTGGTGTTGGTATCCTTCTGATCGCATCTTCTGTTGTGACCGGTGATGTGGCGAATCTGCAGCCGCAGCTGTTTGTCGGTGATTCCGCTTCCACGATATTAAAATCTATTTTTAGTGTGGCAGTTGTGACACCGTTCTTCTTCATCGGTTTTGATGTTATCCCGCAGGCAGCGGAAGAGATCAACGTTCCGTTAAAAAAGATTGGTAAGATTCTGATTCTTTCGATTGTTCTGGCAGTTATCTTCTACGCACTGATCATCTTTGGCGTTGGTTATGTGATGAACCCGTCCGATATCGAAACCTCTCTGGCAGGAAGTGGTCTGGTAACTGCGGATGCGATGGCAAAAGCATTTAACAGCAGTATCATGTCGAAGGTTCTGATCGTCGGTGGTATGTGTGGTATTATCACCAGCTGGAACTCCTTCCTGATCGGCGGAAGCCGTGCGATGTATTCCATGGCAGAATCTTATATGATTCCACGGTTCTTCGTAAAACTGCATAAAAAACACAAAACTCCGATTAACGCTCTGCTTTTGATTGGTGCGCTGTCCGTAGCAGCTCCGCTGTTAGGAAGAAAAATGCTTGTCTGGATCGTTGATGCAGGTAACTTCGGATGCTGTCTGGCGTACTGTATGGTAGCAGCTTCCTTCGTCATCCTCCGTACCAAAGCGCCGGAGATGGCAAGACCGTATAAAGTAAAACATTATAAAATCGTCGGTGTGATCGCCGTACTGATGTCCGGTTTCATGGTAGCAATGTATATTATCCCTGGTTCCGGTTCCAACCTGGTAGTACAGGAATGGGCGATGGTAGGCGGCTGGTCCCTGCTTGGTGTTGTCTTCTGCGTGGGCTGTAAATTAAAATACAAAGAAAAATTCGCTTCTCATATCGATGTGGAAGTGGACGAACTGAGCACGGAACCGGATGCGGTGACAACGACACTGGAGAAAGCGCTGGAAGTTGTCCGCTCCGAAGAGGTGGAAAAAGAGGAGACACCGGCAATCGACTTTTCTTATTTCCTGCCGGCAAATATTGTATTTGGTTCCGGTAAAGTAAAGAAAGTTGGGGAACTGACGAAACCGTATGGCAAGAAAGCACTGATCGTCACCGGACGAAGCAGTGCAAAGAAATCCGGTATCTACGATAAAGTGAAAAACAGCCTGGAGGCAGCAGGACTTACGACGGTACTGTACGATAAAGTCAGCCAGAATCCGCTGACAACGACTGCCGAAGATGGCGCAGCATTTGCAAAGGAAAATCACTGTGATGTGGTAGTTGCCATCGGTGGCGGAAGCATCATGGACTGTGCGAAAGCGATTGCCTTCTTAAGTAAAAATAAGGGCGATATCAGCGATTATATTTACAACCGGTTACGAAGTGACGAGGCACTTCCTCTGGTTCTGATTCCGACCACCTGTGGTACCGGATCGGAAGGAAACGGATTTGCGGTACTGACGAACCCGGAAAACGGCGACAAAAAATCCCTGCGCTGCAACGCGATCGTCGCAAAAGTATCCATCGTCGATCCGGAGTGCATGATGACGATGCCGAAGAAAGTCCTGGCTTCCGTTGCCTTCGATGCACTGTGCCATAACATTGAGGCGTATACATCGAGAATCGCACAGCCGTTTACCGATGCGCTGAGCTTATATGCGATCGATCTGATTGCCAACAACCTGGTCGATGTCTATAACGGAATCGCAGGCAAGGACGGATGGGAGAAGATCACGCTGGCGAGCACCATCGGCGGTATGGTGATCAACACCGCAGGCGTTACCCTGGCACACGGCATGGAACATCCGGCGAGTGGTCTGAAAAACATCGTTCACGGACAGGGACTTGCCGCACTGACTCCGGTAATCATCGAGGCATCCTACAAAGGAAACCGTGAAAAATTCAGCAAGATCGCAAGAATCATGGGCGGCATGACCGCAGAAGACTGCGCAACCAAGATCCGTACGCTGTTGAAAAAACTGGATCTGGATTGTACCCTGTCTGATCTTGGAATCAAAGAAGAAGACATCCCGTGGATGGCAGAAAACTGCATGAAAGTATCTGCCGCCGGTGTCATGAATAACCCGGTTGTATTCTCGAAAGAGGAGATTGCGGAGATTTACAGAAAAGCGCTGTAGAAAATATAGGTTCTCTGAAAAAAGATAAAAAGAAAGATACAGAAAAATTCTTAAAAAAGAGATTTTCTGTATCTTTCTTTTTAAGTTACGCGAGCAACGAGTCAAAATCCGTGCTGGCATAGATGTTGTATTACTGTGTCACGTAAGTTTTCAGCAGCTCAAACGTATTCCGCACGCCATCCATATGAGAGCGTTCATAATTATGAGACGCATAGACACCCGGACCGATCAGGCCGTGACGGATGTCGTAGCCGGCGCGAAGGGTTGCTTCCACATCGGATCCGTAATGCGGATAGACGTCGATGGCATAATCAAGTCCCTGTTCTTTTGCAATCGTGGAAAGAGCCGTTACCAGGTCATAATTGTAAGGTCCGCCGGAATCTTTGGCGCAGATGGATACCATCCGCTCGGTACAGCCAAGGTCGGCACCGACACAGCCCATATCGACGGAAATCATTTCTTCGGTGTCTTCTGCTACGAAACTTCCACCGTGTCCGACTTCTTCGTAGACGGTAAATAATAAAGAGACTTTCCGGTTCAGTTTCAGTCCGTCTTCTTTGACAGCATGTGCCAGTCCGAGCAGGATCGCTGCGGAGAGTTTGTCGTCCAGGAAACGGCTCTTGATGTAGCCGCTTTCGGTGACTACCGTGCGCGGATCCATGGCGATGATATCACCGGTCTGGATGCCGAGCGCGAGCGTGCCTTCTCTGGAATCCACATTCTCATCCAGCAGAATCTCCATATGCTTCTCGATCTGCTCCACTTTCTGATCTGCAACATGGGCGGATGGTTCTGTGTTCAGGACAACGCCGGTATACACTTTGCCGTCGCGGGTGTGGATCGTACAGTTTTCCCCGTCTGCGGTGGACCACTGATGTCCGCCAAGGGTTGTCGGGCGAAGACGTCCGTTCTCTTTGATGGAGCGCACCATAGCGCCCAGCGTATCTACATGGGCAGCCAGCACGAGCGGAGATCCGGATCCTCCCAGTGTGACAAAAACATTTCCCTTTCTGGAACGCTCCGGAGTAAAGCCAAGAGCGGTCAGTTCGGATAACAGATAATCTGTCGCTTTCTTTGTAAAGCCGGAAGGGCTTGGAATCGCAGTCAGTGCATACAGCTGTTCTTTGATAAAATCCATATGAGAACTCATGTGATGTTCCTCCTGATTAAAAAAATATGAAATACGTTTTTCATTGTAAACACCGGAAGAAAAAAGGTCAACCAGAAAAAATAAAGATAGAAAGAAGAAACGGTAACATAAAGAGAAACAAACCGGCATAAAATAGCAGTTATAGAATTGAAACGATTCAAAAAACGGATAAAAAAGGGATTCCCTCTAATGGGGACATTTATCAATAAGTGTCCGTTGTACACATACATGTGTGCGAAAAATAAAAACAAATTGCGGGATTTTTCTTGACATTACCACGTTAAAGTGAGTATAATATCACATATTGTCGACAATTTACAATCGACAGGAGAGATGAAAAAGAGAGGAAAGGTGTAGAAAATGACAAAATACACAGTACGAAGAGTCTGTATGGCATTTGTTACGCTGTTGCTTGTTGCCTGTATTACGTTCTTTCTGATGAATGCGATTCCGGGTAATCCGTGGTTATCAGAAAAAACGCCATCTGAGGCAACCATCCAGGCACTGAATGCAAAATACGGACTGGATCAGCCAAAGTATATTCAGCTTGGCAAATACCTGAAAAACCTTGCACAGGGAGATTTCGGTACTTCTATTAAGATGCAGAAGAACCGTCCGGTCATCGAGATTATCAAAGAGATGTTCCCGGTTTCCGCAAAAGTCGGAAGTCTTGCTCTGTTATGGGCAGTAATCGTGGGCGTTCCGCTGGGATGTCTTGCAGCGTTCAAGAGAGGAACCTGGGTGGACAGCTTCCTGCGTGTGCTGTGTACCATCGGTATCTCCATGCCGGGATTCGTAGTGGCAACCCTGCTGTTACATACCCTCTGCGGCGGTATCGAAGGAGTAAAAGTATTTCCGGCACTGTTTGACGGAACACCGGCAAGTTATGTACTGCCGTGTGCGGCACTTGGATTCTATCCGATGTGTTATCTGTCCAGACAGACCAGAACGGCTATGCTCGACGCCATCAATCAGGAATATATCAAGACAGCAAGAGCAAAAGGTCTGAAAAACAGCAAGATCATCTTCAAACATGCGCTTCGTAACGCGCTGATCCCGGTTATCACTTACCTGGGACCGCAGATCGCGTTCACCCTGTGTGGTGGTCTTGTCGTAGAGACTGTATTTTCTATCCCGGGACTGGGACGTTACTTTGTACAGGCGATTCAGAACCGTGATTATCCGCTGATCATGGGAACCACCATTTTCCTGGCAGCATTTATTATTATCATGAACCTGGTGGTTGACCTGTGTTATAAACTGGTAGATCCGCGAATTAATCTGGTGAAGGGAGGAAATTAAGGTTATGTCCGATAAGAAAAGATTTAACAAACCGGGCTCACTTCAGCCAAATATCGAGGATATTCTGCAGTGGAACGATCTGCCGGCAGATGCATTTGATCCGGCAACATCAGAGGAAAAAGAAAACTTTATTCAGGACCGCAGAAGCGTATCTTACTGGAAGGATGCATGGAGACGTCTTCGTAAAAACACGGTTGCGATGGTGGCACTGGTGATCATCATCCTGCTTTCTGTTTTTGCTTTCGTGGGACCGTCTGTCGTTCCTTATACTTACAAACAGCAGATCCGTGGTTCTGAATCTTTACATCCATGGCACTACAGCCTGGAAGATCAGGACAAGATCAACGCCTACATGGAAGAACATAACGGTGCGGGAAACCTGACACCGGACGAAGCGGTAGAACAGGCACGCCAGGAAGCAGAAGCCAAAGGCGAGACTTTAAGCCGTGTAGATGAAGCAAAGATCCGTGCGAAAGCAAATGTATCTCAGCAGTCTGCTGACGAAGAGGCAGTGACAGAAGAGGAAGCTGCCAAAGCACTGGGAATCAAACACAGCATATTTGGATACTCCAACAAAGAGCTGGAACGCAAAGCAGCAGGGGAAAATGTATTCCCGCATGTATTCGGTACAGACGATCAGGGGCGTGATATCATGGTCCGTGTTATGGTCGGTGCACGGGTATCCATCATTGTAGGTATCTGTGCAGCAATCCTGGTACTGATCATCGGTGCGCTGTACGGTTCCATATCCGGTTACTGTGGTGGTATGGTCGACAACGTGATGCAGCGTATCGTAGAGATCATCTACTCCATCCCGGAGATGCTGATCATCCTGCTGTTATCCGCAACCTTAAAACCGGCCCTGGAACAGTTCCAGAACTCCGGTAACGGTGTGTTCCAGAAACTGGTAACACTCCTTGGACCGAACCTGATCTCCATGTTCATCGCTTTCGGTCTTCTGTACTGGGTAACCATGAGCCGTATCATCCGTGGACAGATCCTGCAGTTAAAACAGCAGGAATATGTAACCGCAGCGAGAGCGCTTGGTGCAAAGGGCGGACGTATCATCAGCAAACATCTGCTTCCGAACTGTATCGGACAGATCGTTACCACAACGTTCCTGCAGATCCCGTCAGCGATCTTCCTGGAATCTTTCTTATCCTTCCTGGGTGTCGGTGTATCCGCACCGCTGACCAGTCTGGGATCCATGTGTTCCGAAGCACTGAGCGGACTGAAAACTTATCCGTACCGACTGTTCATCCCGGCAGCGATCCTGAGTGTTATGATCCTGTCCCTGAACCTGTTTGGTGACGGTCTTCGCGATGCATTAGATCCGAAGCTGAAAAAATAAGAAAGGGAGAGACACAATGGAACAGAATAAAAAAGCTGACAAGCTGTTGGAAGTCAGAGATCTCCAGGTCTCTTTCTTCACTCCGGCAGGAGAAGTAAAAGCAGTAAACGGCATCAGTTACGATGTGAATTATAATGAAGTTATGGGTGTTGTAGGAGAGTCCGGATCCGGAAAGAGTGTGGAAGCATATTCGATCATCGGCCTGTTACAGAATCCAGGAAAAGTAATCGGTGGTTCTATCACCTTCGAGGGTCAGGATGTCCTGGCGAAGACACCGGCGGAGATGGTAAACTTCCGTGGAAATGAAGTAGCCATGATCTTCCAGAACCCGATGACCTGTCTGAATCCGGTATACACCATCGGTAATCAGCTGGTGGAGGCACTGAAAGCCCATGATAAAAATATCAGTAAAGAAGAAGCACAGAAACGTGCGATGGAGATGCTTGAGGAAGTAGGAATCAATAACGTGGAAAAACGTATGAAACAGTATCCTCACGAACTTTCCGGTGGTATGCGTCAGCGTGTCATGATCGCTATGGGTCTGATCTGTCATCCGAAACTTCTGATCGCAGATGAACCGACAACTGCCCTTGACGTAACCATTCAGGCACAGATTCTGGAACTGATGAAGAAACTTCAGAAGACCAATCAGATGGGTATTATTTTCATCACACATAACCTGGGTGTTGTGGCTGAAATCTGTGACAAGGTATCGGTTATGTATGCAGGTAAGATGGTGGAGCAGGGTCCGGTAGATGATATCTTCTATGCACCGGGTCATCCGTATACCAGAGGACTTCTTCGTTCCATGCCGCGTGTGGATGCGGAAAGTTACGAACGTCTGATCCCAATCGAAGGAACACCGGTTGATATGCTGAATCCGCCGGAGGGATGTCCGTTTGCACCGCGTTGTGAAAGCGCCATGAAGATCTGTCTGCAGAAGATGCCGCCGTATGTGGAACTTGGGGATAATCATCGTGCCGCATGCTGGCTGTGTGTACAGGAACAGATGAAAGCACAGAAAGCAGAAGAGAAAAATAATGAAAAAACGGAGGCAGGCAGCCATGAGTGAGAAAAATGATACCCTCGTTCAGGTTGAACACCTGAAAAAATATTTCCCGATCAAAGGTGTGAAGGGACCGGGTGTACAGGCTGTGGAAGATATCTCCATTGAGATTAAAAGAGGAGAAACCCTTGGTCTGGTAGGAGAGTCCGGTTGTGGTAAGACGACTTTCGGACGCACGGTATTACAGCTGTATAATCCGACTTCCGGAAAGATCATCTATGACGGCAAAACTATTTTTGAAGGAAAAGACCCGTGGCAGAGAGACGAAAACGGTATTCTGCGCCAGGTGAAAGTTCCGAAAGCAAAACAGGTGAATATGCTTCCTTACCGCCGGAAGATGCAGATCATCTTCCAGGATCCGTCCGCCAGCCTGGATCCACGTATGACCGTTGGCGAGATCATCGGTGAGGCGCTGGATATTCACAAATTATATAAGAGTAAACAGGACAGAACCGACCGGATCAAGGAACTGCTTGGTCATGTAGGACTGAACACCGAACATGCCAACCGGTATCCGCACGAGTTCTCCGGTGGACAGCAGCAGCGTGTCGGTATTGCCCGTGCGCTGGCAGTCAATCCGGAATTCATCGTCTGCGACGAGCCGATCTCCGCACTGGATGTTTCTATCCAGTCCCAGGTAGTCAACATGCTCGAAGACATGCAGCATGAGATGGGACTGACCTACCTGTTCATCGCACATGATCTGTCCGTTGTAAGACATATTTCCCACCGTATCGGTGTGATGTATCTGGGAACTATGGTGGAACTTGCGGAAAGTTATGAACTGAACCGCCATCCACTGCATCCATATACTAAGACGCTGCTCTCCGCAGTTCCGGTTCCGGATCCGCAGGTGAGCAGAAGCAGACAGCGAATCGTGCTCGAAGGAGACATTCCGTCTCCGATGAATCCGCCAAGCGGATGCCGGTTCCATACCCGTTGCCCGTATGCGACCGAAAAATGTAAACAGGTCGTACCGACCTTTAAGGAGTACGAAAAAGGTCACTGGGTAGCATGTCATCTGCTGGAAGAGTAGATGAAAAATAACCGGATAATGCAGGAAATCTGATAGTGGATGCTCCTGTTTATCAATAAAAGGAAAAGGAGAGAGGATAATATGAAGAAAAAAGTTTTATCCATCCTGTTAGCTGCAACATTTACCGTATCTATGTTTGCAGGTTGCGGAAACAGCAACACTACAGCAAAAGACGACAACGCAGCTAAAACAGAAGACACTGCTGATGACGCAGCAGAGGAAGAAACCAAAGATGACGCCGCAACAGAGGACACAGCAAGCGATGGTGACTTTAACATTACTGTAAACCTGGCTTCTGAACCTATGACTATGGACCCGGCGCTGAACAGTTCTGTAGACGGTGGCATTATGGCCCTGCATCTGTTTGAAGGTCTGATGAAATGGGAAGACAGCGGAGAAGCTGCCAATGGTTCTGACGGAACTGCTGACAGCGGAAAACTGGTTCCAGGACAGGCTGAAAGCTATGAAAAAACAGAGAACGAGGACGGAACCGTAACTTATACTTTCAAATTGCGTGACGGTATCAAATGGTCTGACGGAAAAGATGTAACAGCAGGTGATTTCGAGTACTCCTGGAAACGTCTGGTAAATCCGGAAACAGCAGCAGACTACAACTACATGCTGGATGGCGTGGTAAATGCCACTGAGATCATGGCAGGTGAAAAGGATCCTGATGAACTGGCTGCGAAAGCATTAGACGACAAAACATTTGAAGTAACTCTGGTAAACGACCTGAATTACTTTGAAGAACTGTGTGCATTCCCGGCTATGATGCCTGTACGTGAAGATATGATCGAAAAAGCAGGTGACCAGTGGACATTTGACACAGCAACTTATATCTCCAATGGTGCTTACAAACTGAAAGAGTGGACACATAACTCTCAGATCGTAGTAGAGAAAAATGAAAACTACTATGATGTAGAAAACCTTGGACCGGAAACCATCACCTTCAAACTGATGGATGACCAGAACGCTATGCTGTCCGGTTTCAACTCCGGTGAACTTGATTTCATCGAAGATGTACCGCAGGCAGAGATCGCTAACCTGATCGCTTCCGGAGATATGAAGATCGTAGACTATATCGGAACTTACTATGTATGCTTCCAGACACAGAAAGCACCTTTCGACGATCCGAGAGTTCGTAAAGCATTCTCTCTGGCAATCGACCGTACTTACATCGTAAACCAGGTAACACAGTCCGGACAGGTAGAAGCCGGTGGATTTGTTCCATCCGGTGTATATGATGCAGACGGTGCAGATGGCGACGATTTCCGTACAGTAGGCGGAGATTACTATAAACCGACCGATGCGGATTATGAAGCAAACTGTGACGAAGCAAGACAGCTTCTGGCAGATGCAGGATATCCGAACGGTGAAGGATTCCCGGTTGTAGAATACCTGTACAACACCAGTGATGCTCACAAAGCTGTAGCAGAAGCTCTGCAGTTCATGTGGGAAGAAGAACTGGGCGTAAAAGTAACCCTGAACAACCAGGAGTGGGCAGCATTCCTGCAGACACGTAAAGACGGAGACTACTCCATCGCACGTAACGGCTGGATCGCAGACTACAACGACCCGATCTCCTTCCTGGATATGTGGATGACAGGTGGCGGAAACAACGATGCACAGTATGCAAACGATGATTACGACGCTCTGATCAAACAGGCAAAGACAACAACAGATAACGCAGAACGTATGGATCTGCTGCACCAGGCAGAAGACAAACTGATCGGTGAAGACAGCGTACTGGCTCCACTGTACTTCTATACACAGAAATATATGCTGGCTGACGGCATTGAAGGTATGTACTACTGCCCACTGGGATATTTCTTCTTCGGATATACCCATCAGGCATAAATAAATGCAATGCAACGATACAGCCCGGATAAGCAGTCCGGGCTGTATTTTTCTAAAAGAAAAAGGGAAAATGCAGGGAGAAAAAAGATGAAAGCCTATGAACGCTTACTGAAATATGTTACCGTATGGACAACCAGCGATGAAGACAGCACGACGGTTCCAACTACAAAAAGACAGCTCGACCTGGGGAATCTTCTGGTAGAAGAGATGAAAGAGATGGGACTTTCGGATGTGTCGATGGATGAATATGGATATGTTTACGGATATCTTCCGGCCACGGAGGGAATGGAAGATGTGGCACCGCTTGGTCTGATCGCGCATCTGGATACCGCACCGGACTTTAACGGGCAGAATGTGAAACCACAGATCATTCCGGATTATAACGGAGAAGACGTGGTGCTCGGAACTTCCGGCAGAGTTCTGGCAGTAAAAGATTTTCCGAGACTGAAAGGGTATAAGGGAAGAACGCTGATCACAACCGACGGAACTTCTCTTCTGGGAGCCGATGACAAGGCCGGGATTGCAGAGATCCTGACAGCAGCAGAAGACCTGATGCGGGAAAAGACACCACACGGAAAAATCTGCATCGCATTTACCCCGGATGAAGAGGTGGGTGGCGGTGCACAGTATCTGAAAATCAAAGAATTCGGCGCAACGTACGGATATACGTTAGACGGAAGCCATGAAGGTGAGATCCAGTTTGAAAACTTTAACGCGGCAGGCGCGGAGGTCACTGTTCATGGTGTCAATGTGCATCCGGGGAGTGCAAAAGATATCATGAAAAATGCACAGACCATCGCGATGGAAATCCACGGACTTCTTCCAAAAGATGCGTGCCCGGAGAAGACGGAAGGGTATGAAGGATTCTATCACATGACCGAATTCAACGGCAATGTGGAACAGGCAGTGATGCGTTACATCATCCGTGACTTTGATCCGGTCACATTTGTGGAAAAACAGGAGAAACTCCGTCAGGCGGTCGCACAGATCAACGAAACCTACGGCGAGGGAACCGCGGAAGTAAAGATCGAAGAATCTTACCGCAACATGCGTGAGAAGATCGAGCCGTGCATGCAGCTGATCGATTACGCAAAAGAGGCGTGCAAAGAAGCAGGCGTGGAACCGGATATCGCCCCGATCCGCGGAGGCACAGATGGTGCACGGTTAAGCTTTGTCGGTCTGCCATGTCCGAACCTGGGTACCGGCGGAGACGGCTTCCATGGTCCGTTTGAACACATCACGGTGGAAGGCATGGATCTGTCCGTGGAAATCATCAAAAACATTATTAAGAAAATGTGATACCGAATGGTTTGGCGGATTGCGGGAGTACGAAGTACGGAGCAATCTGGTGTTGTCAAATAGAAAAGAAATAACTGTTCAGTAGCCACTGTACCGCGAGGTGTTTTGGCATGAATATGCCAAAATCCCGAG
>OLQH01000205.1_pt1 | contig 70000 bp, 56 predicted proteins | sample 1672671 | NCBI WGS metagenome assembly OLQH01 (sample SAMEA3136712, study PRJEB25190) | human gut metagenome
GGTGGAAACCGCAGGTGTCTACCCTCTTGTGCCCCCGCCGGGTAGGCGCACTCCCGCTGAGGTTCAGCGAAAACATCCCGCCCGTTAGGGGCGAACACGCTCACGCAGTTCGCGCGCCCCGGTCAGCCGGTGCAGAGAAACAGGCTGCCGCCCGGCAGGAACTTACGAAAGTCTCCGCTTAAACTCCTCATACCCAAACATACGCACAACCTCATCCGTGCCGTCGGCGCGCCGGATGGCGATCAGCGGCAGCGGCATACCGTTAAACGTATTGGTCTTGACCATGGTGTAGAGCGCCATGTCCTCGAACACGACCTGCTCACCGGCGCCGAGCGCCACATCGAACGAATACTCGCCGATGACATCGCCTGCGAGGCAGGAGCGGCCGGTCAGCAGATAGGTGAACGCCTTTTTGCCCGGCTCGCCGCCGCGGTACACCGGCGGACGGTACGGCACCTCGAGCACGTCCGGCATGTGGCACGCCGCCGAGGTATCCAGGATCGCAATGTCCTTATGGTTGTGCATCACCTCAAGCACGGTGGAGACCAGATAGCCCGCATTCAGCACAACGGCCTCGCCCGGCTCCAGATAAACCTGCACCTTGTATTTTTTCTGCAGATAATCAATGCAGTGCACCAGCGTTTCCACATCATAATCCGCACGGGTGATGTGGTGGCCGCCGCCGAGGTTGATCCATTTCAGGCCGTCCATATACTGGCCGAAATTCTGCTCAAATGCAGCGACAGTCCGCACCAGATCGTCCGAATTCTGCTCGCAGAGCGTGTGGAAGTGGAAGCCCTCAATGCCGTCGAGCAGCTCCGGCTGGAAATTCTCTATCGTAATGCCGAGGCGCGAATCCGGACCGCACGGGTCATACATCGCGTGGTCGCTCGGCTGCGTGGAGCACTCCGGATTGAGCCGCAGGCCGCAGCTCTTCCCTGCCGCGCGGGCAAGGCTGCCGTAGGCCTTCCACTGCGTGAACGAGTTGAACACAATGTGGTCGGCGTACTCCAGAATCTCGCGGAACTCGCCCTCCGCGTAGGCCGGCGCGTAGACATGGGTCTCGCCGCCGAATTCCTCATGACCGAGCCGTGCCTCGTACAGACCGGAGGCCGTTGTGCCCGCCAGATACTCCCGAATCAGCGGGTATACGGAAAACATCGAGAACGCCTTCTGCGCCAGCAGAATCTTCGCGCCGGTGCGTCTGGCAACGTCCCGCAGGACGGCCAGATTCTGCACCAGACGGTTTTCATCGAGCAGGTAGCAGGGCGTAGGAAGCTCAGTAAATTTCATATCAGTCCACCAGCACCGGCTTGTCGTTAATCTGCCACGGCAGACCCCACTTGTTCAGCGCCTCCATGTACGGATCGGGATCAAACTCCTCGACCGTGTACACGCCCGGCTTGTTCCACTTGCCGGTCAGCAGCATCGCCGCGCCGATCATCGCCGGAACGCCGGTGGTGTAGCTGATGGCCTGCGAGCCGACCTCGCGGTAGCACTCCTCGTGGTCGCAGACGTTGTAGATATAGGCGGTCTTTTCCTTGCCGTCCTTCTTGCCGGTGAAGATGCAGCCGATGTTGGTCTTGCCCTTGGTGCGCGGACCGAGCGTTGCCGGATCGGGCAGCAGAGCCTTGAGGAACTGGATCGGCACGATCTGGTGGCCCTCAAACTCGATCGGGGTGGTGGACAGCATGCCGACGTTCTCCAGACACTTCATGTGGGTCAGATAGGACTGACCGAAGGTCATGAAGAAGCGGATGCGCTGCACGCCCGAAATATTCTTCGCCAGAGACTCGATCTCCTCGTGGTGGAGCAGGTACATGTCCTTGTGGCCGACCTGATCGAAGTCGTACTCGCGCTTGATGCTCATCGCCGGGATCTCGACCCAGTGACCGTTCTCCCAGTACGAGCCGGGCGCGGATACCTCACGCAGATTGATCTCCGGGTTGAAGTTGGTCGCAAACGGATAGCCGTGGTCGCCGCCGTTGCAGTCGAGGATGTCGATGGTGTCGATTTCATCGAACAGGTGCTTCTGTGCGTAAGCGCAGTACGCCTGCGTTACGCCCGGGTCAAAGCCGGAGCCGAGCAGAGCGGTCAGACCGGCGTCCTCAAACTTTTTCTTGTATGCCCACTGCCAGGAGTAGTCGAAGTACGCGGTAAAGCCCTCGTCCTTGCAGCGCTTCTCGTAAATGGCGCGCCACTCCGGATCGTCGGTGTCCTCCGGCTCGTAGTTGGCGGTATCCATGTAGTTTACGCCGCACTTGAGGCACGCATCCATGATGGTCAGGTCCTGATACGGCAGCGCAATATTCATCACGATGTCCGGCTTGTACTCGTCGATGAGCGCGCACAGCTCGTCCACGTTGTCCGCATCCACCTTGGCGGTGCGGATCTTGGTTGCGGTCGTGCCGTCCAGCTTCTCCTTGATGGCATCGCACTTGCTCTTGGTGCGGGATGCGATCATGATCTCCTCAAAAACGTCGCTGTTCTGGCAGCACTTGTGGATAACTACGCCGGCTACACCGCCGCAGCCGATGATCAATGCTCTTCCCATTGTTAATTCCTCCTCATTTTTAACTGTATATATAATTTAGATTTATTGAATGGTCTTTATTTGTTAAACTGCCGCTTGAGAAGCGAACGGAACTGCGCCGCACTCGCGGCGGGGGCAAAAAGGGTAGACACCTACGGTTTCTACCCTCTTTGAACACCTGTTTCCCTTGTTGGGATAGCTTGGGTGCAGACGGTAGACTGCGTAAGCAGGAAAAGGGGAACGGCAGTCGGGTTACCACAGCGTGTCTTTCTCCGCCTTTTCGCAGTTCACAGATAGCGTACTGCTACACATGCGGGTTAATCAACGCAGGGCGCGGCACAAGGTGAATTGCCCGTAGGGCAAGAGAGGGTCCCCTGGGGGATAGCAGTGCCGCGCAAATCCTTGGCACGTTGTAACGCACGGCATCTGCGAATTTAGATGTTTGGTATCATTTATCCTGCGTAGGTGCCGTCCGTAACCTCCAGACTTACGAGTTGCGCGGCACTGTCATGCCGCGCCTGCTGGAAGTAGCCGACCTGTGTAGCAGTAATGTATCTGACACTGCGAACAGGCTGCTCAAGAGGATGGACTCCGAAGGTAGTCCGTCCGTAGCAGAGGAAAAATCCTCTGCCGTTCCCCCATTTCGCAGCGGTCACATGTCGGCAATCTGCGCCAGGCCCTCCAAGGGAAAGGGGTAATTCACAAGAGGGTGGAAACCGTAGGTGTCTACCCTCTTGTGCGCCCGCGCGGCGTCAGCGCACTCCCCGCTGAGGTTCAGCGAAAAACTCTCCGCCCGTCAGGGGCGAACACGCTGGCGCAGTTCGTATGCCCCGGTCAGCCGGTGCTGAAAAAGAGTGCCGCCCGTCAGGGGCGAACACGCCTGCGGCAGTTCGAGTACCCCGCTGGGTCGGTGCAGAGAAAGGTGCCGCCCGGCCAGGGCGAACACGCTAACGCAGTTCGCGTACCCCGCTCAGCCGGTGCTGAAAAGCTGCCGCCCATTCGGGCGAACCGCCTGCGCGGTTCGTGTGTCCCGCTTGACTTTACGCTCATATCTTACTATACTGAGAAGGCAAAGTATGTTGTCCCAACAACAAAACAGGAGGAAATATGAACCTGTCCATCCTTGCACGCTGCGGTCTGTTCCGCGGCATTGAAACCGCAGAATTATCCCCGCTTTTGCGCCGTTTGCACGCCTGCACGCGTGAATTTGACAAATTTCAGCCGATTTACCGCGTCGGCGATACCGCACATGCGCTGTGCATTCTGCTCTCGGGCGGCGTGAATATCGAGCGCTGCGACGCATGGGGCCACAAGACGCTGCTCGACCGCATTACACCCGGTTCGGTATTCGCTGAAACGTACGCCTGTGTGCCCGGCACGCCCATGATGGTCTCCGCTGTGGCGGACGAGCCGTCCGAAGTGCTGTTCCTGCCGAGCGAAACGCTGCTCTCCTCTGCCGTGCAGGACAGCGCGCACAGTGTGCTTTTACGCAATCTTTTAGACGTCACCGCGCAGAAAAACCTGCTTTTGACGCGAAAAATCTTCCACACAAGTCCGAAATCCATGCGCGGCAAGCTGCTGTCGTACCTGTCCGCACAGGCGGTGCAGCACGGCTCGGACACGTTCGACATTCCGTTCGACCGTCAGCAGCTGGCCGACTACCTCGGCGTGGACCGCAGTGCGCTGTCCGCCGAGCTGAGCCGCATGCAGCGCGACGGACTTATCGCATACAAAAAGAGCCATTTTGTGCTCAACCATTCCCAATCCGATGAATAATCCACCCTGTTAAGGAGGTTTTTGTTATGAACTGCAAACCCTATATCCGCGCACACGCGGACGAACTGCTGGAAAGTCTTGCCGCGCTCGTGCGCATACCGAGCGTGGAAGGTGTGCCGGAAGAGCATGCGCCGTTCGGCTGTGAGCCTGCCCGTGCGCTGCACGAAACGCTTGCGCTCTGCGAAAAGCTGGGCTTCCGGACCGGCAATATGGACGACCGCGTTGGCTGGTGCGAGTACGGCGAGGGCGAGGAAATGGTGGCTGTGCTCGGTCATCTGGACGTTGTGCCCGCCGGCGACGGCTGGACCGAGACCGAGCCGTTTTCCGGCGAAATCAAAAACGGCCGTATTTACGGACGCGGCACGATGGACGACAAGGGCCCGATGGTGGCGGCCATCTACGCGCTGGCGGCGCTCAAGGATGCCGGATTTGCCCCCTCCAAGCGCATCCGTCTGCTGTTCGGCACCAACGAGGAGACCGGCTGCGGCGATATGTCGTGGTACGTTTCGCATGGCGGTGAGCTGCCGGTGTACGGCTTCACGCCGGACGGCGAATACCCGATCATCAACGGTGAAAAGGGCATTCTCAACGGCACTTACAGCCGAAAGCTGCACCAGACCGGCGATTACCGCCTGACAAAGTTCGAGGGCGGTGCCGCCTCCAACATCTCTCCGGCGTATGCGGCGGCGGAGCTGCAGTGTCCGGCGGACGCGGCTGCCAAAATCTCGGCGGACAAGGTAACCGTCACGCCGATCGAGGGCGGCATCCGCGTGGAAGCCGAGGGCATTGCCGTTCACGGCTCGACCCCGGAGCAGGGCGAAAATGCCATCGGACGGCTGGCGCAGGCACTCAATCAGCTGCCGCTGACCGGCGAGCTTGGCGACTGCATGGCATTTATGGCAGAGCGCATCGGCATGGAGGTACACGGTGAGTCCCTCGGTCTCGCCATGCGCGATGAGCTGTCCGGCCCGCTGACGCTCAACCTCGGCGTGGCAAAATTCGAGCAGGAAACGCTGTCGCTCGTTTTCTCGGTGCGCTACCCGGTCACCCTGAAATACGATCTCGTATACCCGCGTCTGTCGCGCGGCTTCACGCTCGGCGGCTTTACCGAAACCGAAATGACGCACGCGGCGGCCATTTACATGCCGCCCGAAAGCGAACTCATCCGCAGACTGTCCAAGGTATATGAGGAGCAGACCGGCGAGAAGGCCGAGCTGAAGAGCATCGGCGGCGGCACCTACGCCAAGTCCATGCCGAACCTTGTCGCATTCGGCCCGATCTTCCCCGGCGATGAGGTGCGCGAGCACAAGCCGGACGAGTACATGGAGATCGAGCGCGTGCTGCAGAACGCGGAAATCATCGCGGCGGCAATGTACGAGCTGGCAAAGTAAGGAGATTGTATGAGCAGAGAGACAAATATGACGGTCGGCCGCCCGACAAAACTCATTCTCGGACTGGCCGTACCGCTGATTTTGACAAATGTCGGTCAGCAGCTGTACACGGTCGCAGACGCGTCTATCGTCGGGCGCGGTGTCGGTGTGGAGGCGCTGGCCGCACTCGGCGCGACCGACTGGCTGTACTGGCTGGTGCTGTGGACCGTGCAGGCCATGACGCAGGGCTTTTCCGTGCTCGTGTCGCAGACCTTCGGCTCAAACGATAAGAAGGGACTGCGCAAGGCCATCACCATGTCCGTGCTGCTGTGCGCGGCAGTCGGCATCCTGCTGACCGTGGTGTTTGTGTCCTCGGCAGGCTGGCTGCTGCACCTGCTGGACACGCCCGAGAACATCTATGGCGGCGCGCACATTTATTTGACCATGATGTATGCGGGCACGCTCATCACGATGGCGTACAACATGGCAGCGGCGATCCTCCGCGCACTCGGAGACGGCAAAAGTCCGCTTATTGCCATGTTTACTGCCGGATGTCTAAACATCGTGCTCGATCTGCTGTTCGTTATCCGCTTCGGCTGGGGCATTCCGGGCGCTGCCGCCGCGACACTGCTCGCGCAGCTGTTTGCATTCGCGTACTGCGTCATTGCGCTGCGGAAAATCCCGGCTGCGTCCGTCGAAAAGCCGGACTGGCAGCCGGACAGCAGTGTGATCCGGCGGCTGTGCCACCTTGGTCTGCCGCTTGCGCTGCAGCATTTTGTCATCGTCATCAGCGGCATCATCATGCAGGCGGTTATCAACACCTGCGGCTTTGTGTTTCTCGCAGGCTTTACCGCGACCAACAAGCTGCACGGTCTGATGGATTGCTCCGCGTCCGCGTTCGGCTACGCCGCCTCGACCTACACCGGCCAGAACTGGGGCGCAAACCGGCTTGACCGCGTGCGAATGGGTGTCCGCTCGACGCTTGTGCTGGCGCTCAGCTTTTCCGCGCTGCTGGCGGCGGGCATGATCCTGTTCGGCCGTCACGTTGTCGCGCTGTTCATCTCCGCGGATGCTGCCAACGCCGCCGAGGCGCTGTCGGTCGCGTACGATTATCTGGTCGTCATGAGCACATTTTTGCTGTCCGCCTATGTGCTGCACACCTACCGCTCGGCCCTGCAGGGCATGGGCTTTACGACCGCGCCCATGCTCTCCGGTCTGACCGAGTTCGCAGGCCGTGTGGGTGCATCGCTGCTGCTGACCAGGGTCATCGGTGAGCGCGGTCTGTTCTACACGGACGCGGCCGCGTGGACATTCGCAGCGGTATTCCTTGCGGCATCGTACTATATCCAGCTGCTTATTATAAGAAAAAAGGGTCTGACCTATCAAAATACAAAGTAACAAAAAGAGGCTGTAAGAGATGCTTACAGCCTCTTAATTTGTAGAAAAGTCTATTTTTCTACGAATTTGACACAAATCGCGCAGCAGCGCGCATTCAATAGAATTTGCACTGCAAATTCATAAAAACCGGGAGCATGTATCACGGTTTTTATACCTATAGAGGGAGAAAGTTTCGACCATCGGGAGGAACTTTTGGACGACTTTGGAACGGCCCACGGTCCGTTCCTGCTTGTCGGCGAAACTGTAGTTTCGCGACAGCTGCGCTTATTCGCCGTAGATTCCGGCGCGGTCGTTGATAACCAGCGTGCGGAGCAGCTCTTCGGTCAGGTCGAGCTTTCCGTGCTCATCGCCAAGCAGCCAGCCCTTGCGCGTCAGCTTCTCGACAGTCGGCTTCGCCCACGCGGGAACAGCGGAAACGTTGTTGTACGTCCTGCGGGTGCTCTCGATGATCTTCTTTACCTCGGCTTCGGTCATGTCAGGTTCCTCCTTTTTCTGTAACCCCTGCTTGAATGCTGTCCACGCGGATGCGCTCTCGACGAACGGCGCAGGACAGTTTTTGTGCGTAACATCATAGTGGCGCACAACATTTTCGAGCGGAATACCATATTTCGCCACCAGTTCGCGCGTCAGCGCCTGTGCCCGGCGCACGGTCTCGGGCATAAAGTAGAATTTCTCGCCGTTTTTGCGGCTGCACAGCTCAATGCCGATGCTGTTCGCGTTGCGGCAGTACGGGTGGAAATAGACGCCGCGCGTGCCGCAGTGCCATGCGATATCCGCGTCGCGGACCGACTGCCAGACCTCGTTTTCGTCCACAAAATAGTGCGCTGAGGTCGAAATCTCCGCCCGAGCGAAGTAATCCGCGTTATTTTTCGCGGTATCGCCGTCGTTCGCCGTAAAGTGAATCACCAGATAGCGGATATCCTCCTTTCCGCGCGCGGCTCGGCGGTAGTTGCCGCTGTGCGCCTGTTTGAATGCAATGTTCGTCATTGCGTCACCTCCTTCAACCCTATGCCGGATGGAGGTGAAAATTGACCGTGAATGGTCAACTTTTTTGAAAATTTTCAAAAAAAGTTTTTCTGCACCGGCTGAGCGGGGCACTCGAACTGCGTGAGCGTGTTCGCCCCTAACGGGCGGGAAGTTTTTCGCTGAACCTCAGCAGGGGGGATTCGCCGTCTGCGGACGGCGGGAGCGACGCCGTACCCACGGCGGTGGGCAAAAAGGAAGGGACACCTGCGGTTTCCCTTCCTCTTTGGACTCCTACCTTTCCCTTGTTAGATAGTCTGGCGAAAATCAGAGAGCGGCGACCGCTTCGAAAAGGAGTACGGCAGAGGATTTTTTCTACCGTGTTTTTCGTAACCTGTTCGCAGTGTCAGATACCGTTCTGCTACACATGTGATTAAATCAACGCAGGCGCAACATACCCGTGTTGCGCAATTCGTGAGCACGTTATTAGACAGCACCTGCGAGAATAAATTGTACCAAACGCCTAATTCGCAGGTGCCATCCGTAAACTCCAGACTAACGAGTTGCGCGGCACTGCTATGCCGCGCTCTGCGCAGAGTAAACCGCCTGTGTAGCAGAACAGTATCCGGCACTGCGAACAGGTTGCGAAAGACACGGAAGAAAAAATCCTCTGCCGTTCCCCTATCTCGCAGCGGTCGCCGATCTCTGGTCTGCGCCAGACCCTCCCAAAAGGAAACGGGAGTTAAGAGGGTAGAAACCGTAGGTGTCTACCCTCTTGCCCCGCCGCGGGGCGCGGCGAACTCCCGCGCTCTGCTTGATTTCAGGCAAAAAACCTACCGTTCACAATCAAAAACCTGTTTTATATAAAACCCAAAGGAGTTAATTTCCCATGCGAAAAACCGTTTCGCTCGTGTTGGCCATCTGCGGCACGCTGCTGCTTCTGCTGCTGTTCGCCACCGGACGTTTGATCTATACCCACGTTTACAGCCAGGACTTTTCCGACATCGCGGAAACCGGACCGCAATCCACCATCACCCTCACGGAGAACAACGTGGAGGTACCGCAAACCGACGACAACCAGAAAACCGCTATCATACAGCTGCTCAGCGAACAGACCTACACCGCCTATCCGCACTTTATCAAGCCCAGCCAGAACAAGCTGACTGCCAACCGCCTGACCGTGACCTTCCAGAACGGCAACTCGATCGGCGTGAACACAGACGGCTATGTGTTCGTCAACGGCAAGCTGCGCGCCATCAAGAGTGGTGACGGACGCAATCTGTACCACGATCTGTTCGTTCTGTTCTATCCTACGGCGAAGGAGTAACAGAATATGAAAAAATTAACCGCTTTATGGCTGTCCCTGCTGCTGGCATTCGGCACGCTGACCGGCTGTGCCGGTCAAATCGGCATTATTGGCGGTGAGGACGGACCGACCGCCATCATCACCTCGGACAGCGCTTCCGCTGTTTCCGTCACCGAGGATGGGCAGTACGACAGCAAGGACGAGGTTTCCGCCTATCTGACCGAATACGGGCACTTACCCTCCAACTACATCACGAAAAAGCAGGCGCAGACACTCGGCTGGCAGGGCGGTTCGCTCGAGCCGTATGCACCCGGCTGCTCGATCGGCGGCGACCGGTTCGGCAACTACGAAGGCACCCTGCCGGACGGCAGCTATCACGAGTGTGACCTCAACACCCGCGGAGCCGACAAGCGCGGCGCGGAACGGCTGGTCTACGCGGACGACGGCCGAATCTACTACACCGCCGACCATTACGAGAGTTTTGAGGAAATCACAGAATAGCTTTTACAATAATTCAATTTCGGGGGAAATGAGAATGAAAGAACTGCTTTTGGACGCAGAAACGCTGTACACGCGCGAGCAGCTGCACGATGTGCTGACCAAGGTGTGCGGCTTTCCTGCCGACTATGGCCGCAATCTGGACGCGATGTACGACCTGCTGACCGCCTATCCGGCGGCGCGGCTCACGCTGCGGCACCCGGAGATGCTGGTCGCGCATCTCGGCAATTACGGCGAGCTGGTGCTCCGCGTGCTGGCGGACGCGGCCGCCGAAAATCCGGCGTTTACTCTGAATGTACAGTAACAGGCAAAACAAAAACCGAGGCATCCGCCTCGGTTTTCTTTTTATTCCGGCTTGCTTGCAAGCCGCACCCGCATGGCAGGATTTCGTCCAGAAATCCGAGCCATTGGCTCCGCCGCAGCGGACAGCGCGTAAGCGCGCATATAATAGAAAAAGGCGGTCTATGCCGCCTCTTTTCATAAAATCCCGCGACATGTGCGTGGGATTTTATACAAGTAAGGGATTCTGTGTGCCCGCAAAGCGGACGCGCAGAATCCCGCCCAGACATGTCCGAGCTATTGCTCGGCATGTCCTCCTCGATCACGAGCGTGGTCGTGATCGAAGTTAGAATACGGTTACGACTGCACCCTTGTAGGTCTCGTCAACGTACTTCTTAACGTCGTCGCTCTGCAGCGCCTTCTTCAGCGCCTGAATCTTGTCGCTGTTCTCCTCACCGGAACGGCAAGCAACTACGTTTACATAGACCTTAGCGTAGTCCGGGTTCTCGGTGATAAGGGAGTCCTCAGCGGCGTTCAGGTCTGCCTGCAGCGCATAGTTGCCGTTGATAACAGCAAGGTCAACGTCTGCCAGAGAACGCGGCAGCTGCTCTGCAGCGATCTCCTGGATGTCCAGGTTCTTCGGGTTCTCGGTGATATCCAGCTTGGTAGCGTCGGAGGTCGGGTCAATGCCGTCCTTCAGCTTGATCAGACCGGCATCCTGCAGCAGAAGCAGTGCGCGGGTCTCGTTGGAGCCGTCGTTCGGGATGGCAATGGAAGCGCCGTCCTTCAGCTCCTCGATGGAAGCGGTCTTACCGGCGTAAATGCCGAACGGCTCGTAGTGCATATCGAATGCAGCAGCCAGATCCGTGCCGTTCTCCTTGTTGAAGTTGTTCAGGTACGGAGTGTGCTGGAAGTAGTTTGCATCCAGATCACCGTCAACCAGTGCGGTGTTCGGCTGCACATAGTCGGTGAACTCAACAACATTCAGGGTGTAGCCCTCAGCCTTGAGTGCGTCCTTTGCCGCATTCAGGATCTCTGCGTGCGGAGTCGGGGTAGCGCCAACGGTGATCGTCTTGTCGTCGCCTGCTGCTGCGCTGCTGCTGTCAGCTGCAGAGCTGTCGGTCTTGCTGCCGCCGCAAGCGGTCAGTGCGGTCAGGCACAGGGCGCCTGCCAGGATTGCTGCGATTGTCTTCTTCATGGGAATTCGCTCCTTTTCAGATATATATCATTTTTAATGATAACAAAATAAAATTGAGAATGAAAAACGATTATCTGTTTCTCTTATCCAGATGGTGTGCAAGACGCATGCCGACCTCCTGGAAAATCTGAACAACGATAACGATAATGATAACCGCTACCAGCATGATCGAGAAATTATAGCGGTTATAGCCGTAGTTTACGGCTACGGTACCCAGACCGCCGCCGCCGATAAAGCCTGCCATTGCGGAATAGCCGAGGATGGTAACGACCGAAATCGCGCCGCCGACCATCAGGGACGGCTTTGCCTCCGGCACGAGCACCTTCCACACGATCTGCCACGGACTTGCACCCATGGACTGTGCGGCTTCAATCACACCGAACGGCACCTCCTTGATGGAGGATTCGACCATGCGGGCTACATACGGTGCTGCCGCAAAGGTCAGCGGAACGATCATCGCAGTGGTGCCGATGGCCTTGCCGACGATCGCGCGCGTAATCGGCGTAATCATAACGGCAAGAATCAGGAACGGGACGGAGCGCAGGATGTTGACCACCACGCCCAGCACCGCATTGACAACGGGCATCGGACGGATACCGCCCTTATCGGTAACAACCAGCGTCAGACCGAGCGGCAGGCCGATCGCATACGAGATAACGGTCGAAACAATGACCATATACAGGGTTTCCCAAAGGCTCTGCGCCCAAACATTAAACGGAAGCATAATCGGCTACCTCCTCTGCGTGTACGTTCTGGGTTTCGAGGTACGCCAGTGCGCGTTTTGCTGCGCGTTCGTCCTCGGGAAGCTGCAGGATCATCTGACCGTAAGCCTTGCCATCGATGTTCTTGGTGTCCGCGAACATAATATTGACCGGCGCCTTGCACTCGAGCACCATGTTGGATACCACCGGCTCGAACGACGAATTGCCGTCGAATACAATGCGGCAGTACCGCTTGCCGGTCGCAAGAGAATTGCGCTTGCCGTCCGGATAGATAAGCTGCTTGGCCATTGCGGATTTCGGTCGGGTGAACACCTCGTCCACCGTGCCGACCTCGGCAATACGGCTGGAATCAATGATCGCAACTCTCTGGCAGATTTCCTCGATGACCGCCATCTCATGCGTGATAACGATGATGGTGATGCCGAGCGTCTTGTTGATCTCCTTGAGCAGTGCGAGGATCGACCGCGTTGTCGTCGGGTCGAGTGCGCTTGTCGCCTCGTCGCACAGCAGGATTTTCGGGTTAGTCGCAAGTGCTCGTGCAATCGCCACACGCTGCTGCTGACCGCCGGACAGCTGGCTCGGATAGTTATCCGCACGGTCTGACAGACCGACGATCTCGAGCAGCTCACGCGCCCGCTTTTCCGCATCGGCTTTGCTCGTTCCCGCAATCTCGAGCGGAAAACAGATATTCTGCAATGCGGTTCTCTGCTGCAGCAAGTTGAACTGCTGGAAGATCATACCCATCGAGCGGCGGGCCTCCAAAAGCTGTTTTTTGCTCAGCTTTCCAAGCTCCTGTCCATCCACCGTTACCGTGCCCTCAGTGGGCTTCTCCAAAAAGTTGATACAGCGTACCAGTGTGGACTTGCCTGCGCCCGAAAGACCGATAATGCCGAAAATCTCGCCGCGATAGATATCAAGGTCGATACCGTTCAGCGCAACTACCGTTCCGGCTCTGCCGCGAAAGGTCTTGTTCAGACCCTGAATCCGGACGATCACATCCTGTGCCACATTCATTCCTCCTTACATTTTCAAAAGAAAAGCGGAAAGCAGGTTTCTGCTTTCCGCCCGTTTTCTGTATCAGCCGCATGAAAAGCGGCCCGCCTATGCGTTTCAGCCTTACGGCTGCTTCGCAGAAAAACGAGCAGAACCACACATCATGCACATTTCCATTCGAACTGCACGCACGGTGATTTCCTCCTTTTCCTGCGGTTTAAATACTCTAAGCTGTGGGATAAGTATAGCTTTTTACAGGCGGTTTGTCAAGTAGTTTTGTCCAAACAGAGCGTAAAATACGATCACTCGATCAAATACTGCTTAACCAGACGGGCATAGAACATATTGCCGTAGGCATACCGCCAGCCGCCGTTTTCCTGAACTGCCATCGGGTTATCATACTGGATGGTATTGCCGCCGGACTGCTTCTCCGCGAATTTCTCAGCCAGCTCGGTGCTGTACACACCGTTGAACTTGGCCGCGTAATCGAGGAAACCGCTGCCGTAATTATACGCCTGAATGATGCAGTCCAGATCACAGTCCAGCGATTTTCCCTTGCTCAGCAGGTGTGCAAAATAGGTGCAGCCCTGCCGGATCGAGCTCTCCTCCTCGAGTGAATCGTTCGGCAGTCCGGCGCTGCCGGAGGACTGCATGATGTCGGTCAGCTTGCCGCCGCTCTCCACCTGCATGATGGCTAGCAGTACATCCGTGTACTCCGGAATGCCGTTCTGCTCGGCATATTTCTGCACCACCGGCTGATAATACATAACCGACTGATAGACATTCACTGCCTTGGCTACCTGCTTGACCTCCTCGGTCGCGCTCGTGCCGGAATTGCCGGTATCACCGTCCGCGCCGCTCTGCTGCGGTGTGCTGATCAAATGCCGAAAGGCGAAAATAAGCACAATGAGCAGGACTGCCAGCCCGAGCAGCGCAAACTGCCGACGGCGTGCCCGCTGTCTGCGGCGCACTTCCGCCTCGGGCAGACGGCGTCTGACCGTTTTCTGCGTTCTTACCGGCTGCATATGCCGCGTACTGCGATGTGCATGGGCGGTTTTCCGCCGATCGCTGCCTCTGTTATGTCGTTTTTGTTGCTTTCTTGCCATGTTATCACTTTCCTGTGACAAAGTGGTTGCTCTCACCGGTGACCGGGCGGAACCTTCCCTGTCACCATTGGCATTATTGGCTATTTTACCACAACATTGCGTTTTGAGCAACATTTCAGGCGATCATCATGTAATATTTCCCAATTCCGATTTGCTCCGCAGCAGCCCCTCCTGCTGTGCCCAGTCGCGCAGCACGCGGTTTTTTTCGTTGACCGGACCGAACAAATCCAGACAGCAGACCGCATTTCCGCACTGCCGTACAAGCGCCTGTGCACGCGCGTAAGCGTCCTCACCGATCGGCTGGTACGCCCGCTCGGTGACGGTCTCGACCGCCAGAGCACGAGCCGTCGGCAGCTCTACATCGTTCTCCGGCAGAACGCCTGCCGCGAACGGAATGCCGCGCCGCTGCAGTCTGCGGTACAGTGCCGTTCCGCTTCCGCCGCCGCCGATAACAAACACGCGCGGCTCGCCTGTCACCCGCTCGAGCTCCAGACTGCCGAACTGCTCGTTATAAGTGCCGCGCTCGAGGTCATACAGGGTGCGGATGTAGTCGCCGGTGAATACCTGCTCCGGCGTGCCGCAGCGCTCAATTCTGCCGTTGTGAACGCAGATGAGCCGGTCGGACAGCTTCTGCGCCAGATCAATCTCGTGCAGCGAGAGAATGACCGCCACCTGCTTTTCGCGCACCAGCTGCTTGAGCACGGTCAGCAGTTCCAGCTTGTAGCGAATGTCGAGGAAGGAGGTGGGTTCATCGAGCACAATGACCTCCGGCTCCTGGCAGATGGCGCGGGCCAGCAGCACACGCTGCCGCTGTCCATCGCTGATGCAGGAAAAATCGCGGTCGGCAAGTTCATCCGCGCCGACAAGCGCAAGCGCCTCGTCCACCTTGGCGCAGTCCTCGTCGCTGAGCAGACCAAGCCGTCCGGTGTACGGATAGCGGCCTGCAGCCGCCACATCCCAGCAGGTCATCAGCTCCGGCCGCACATGCTCGGTGAGCAGCACGGACATCGTGCGCGCAAGGTCACGTTCAGGCAGAGTCTGCAGCGATTTGCCATCCAGATACACCGTACCGCCGATAAGCGTCAGCTGACGGATGAGGCTTTTAAGGATGGTCGATTTACCCGAGCCGTTCGGACCGATGAGCGTTAAAATCTCACCGCGGTGAACACGCAGGGCGATGTCGCGGATGAGCGGCACACCGCGGTAGCCGACGGTCATTTCTTTTGTTTCGACGAAAGGATGGGCCATTTTGTACCTTCTTCTTTAACATGATTGCTTACGAAGCAAGAGAATCTTGCCTACCCAGCAGGGGCGCCGTGCCCACAGCGAGGGGCATAAGGGTGGAAACCTTGGTGTCCACCCTTATGAATCCCGTTTCCTTTTGGGATAGCACGGCGGCAATTAGAGAACTGAGACTATAAGGAGAACGGCTGTACTGTTCCTCTTCCGTAGGGGCGGACCAATGTGTCCGCCCATTTCCCTACCTTAGATGCTCAAGCTGTTTTCTGTCTGCTACACATGCGGGTTCATCTACGCTGGGTGCGGTACAAGGTGAATTGCCCGAAGGGCAAGAGAGGGTCCCCTGGGGGATGACAGTGCCGCACAACTCGTTAGCACGTTATGATAGGCAGGGCCTACGCAGGATAAATGGTATCAAACGAGAAATTCGCAGGTGCCTTCTGGTATAACGTGCAAACGGGTTGCGCGACACAGGTATGTCGCGCCTGCGTTGATGAACCCGAATGTGTAGCAGGAAATTATCCGACACTGCGAATATGTTACGACATGGGAGCACACTGTGCTCCCCTACGGAAGAAAAAATCCTCTGCCGTTCCCTTTTTCGGAGCGGTCGCCGGTCTCTGGTATGCGCCAGACTATCTAACAAGGGAAAGGTAGGAGTTCAAAGAGGAAGGGAAACCGCAGGTGTCCCTTCCTTTTTGCCCCCGCGGCGGGCGCCGCACTCTCCCGCGCTCCGCAGAGCGCAATTCACCCTCGAGAGGACTTCCGGTGAACCATAATATAAATAACGACCGGTGCACCAAACAGGGCGGTCACGGTGCTGATACTCAGCTCCGTCGGTGCAAACACCGTCCGCGCGATGAGATCGCACAGCAGACAGAATCCCGCACCGCCGAGAAAGCACGCCGGTATCATCAGGATCGGCTTTGCCGTGCCGAACAGGCTTTTCGCAAGATGCGGAACCGCGATGCCGACGAACGAGATCGGTCCGGCAAACGCCGCTACACACGCCGAGAGCACGCTCGACAGCAGGATCAGCACCACGCGGAACGCGGTGATATTGACGCCCATACTGCGGGCATACCCCTCTCCGAGCTGGTACGCACCGATCGGCTTGGACAGCAGGAACACGCACACGAGCGACACCAGCACCACTGGCGTCATCACGCGGATATTGTCCCAGGAAATGCCCGAAAAGCTGCCCATCGACCAGTTATGCAGGTTGACAATATTGGAATCCTCAGCAAAGGTAATGACGAAATCCGTCACCGCCGAGCAGATATAGCCAATCATCACGCCGCTCACAACCAGCAGCGGCATCTGCCGCACGCGCTGCGCGATGAGCAGCACAAAGCCCATCGAGAGCATGGCTCCCGCAAAGGCGGCTGTTATCATGACGGCAGAGCCGAGCACGCGCCCGCAGGACAGCGCGCCTATCATCGTCAGCGCGACCGTCAGCTTAGCCCCCGAGGAAATACCCAGCACGAACGGTCCCGCGATCGGGTTGGCGAAAAAGGTCTGCAGCAGAAAGCCGGAGACAGACAGCGCACCGCCGAGCATGATGGCCGCGAAGATACGCGGCAGGCGAATCTCCCACACGATGACCGCATTGTCGCCGCTGTGCGTCAGCAGAATCTGCGCAACCTCTCGGACGGACAGGTGCAGGCTGCCCGAGTTGACATTCCACACGAACAGCACGGCCAGCAGTGCCAGAAGCACGGCAAACGCGCCCGCATAACGCATTTTAGGCTGCGGTTTCATGGGAAATCCTCTCCTTTCAGGACAGTTTGTGTAAGTATTTCAGGGTGGACGGGTCACCGTCTGCAATGACGGTATGGAAGTCGCGGATCAGCTCGTCCAGTTCCATTGTGGACTGGTACAGGTTCTTCTCCGTACACCACACATTGCCGGTTTTCACGGCCTTGAAGTCCGCAAGCAGCGGGCTTTTTTCCAACAGCTGGTCAAGCGTCTGCAGCTCACTGTCGATAGTGGCGTTGTAGATCATCACGTCCGCGTCCTTGGCTCCGGCGTAAAAACTCTCCATCTGCATGTTGACGGTGGACTTTGCCGGATCGTCTGTCAGATCGTCAAAAATGTATTTTCCTCCTGCCAGACTGATCATTTCCGCGATATAATCCGTGGATTTGCGAACATTTGCCGCACCGTTCGACGTGATGTAAAAGAACGAAACCGTCTTGCCGGCTGCCGGCTTCTGCAGGATATCCACAATGCCGTCCACCTTATCCGCAAACAGTTTTTCCGCCTTGTCCTCGCAGCCGAGCAGCGTACCGTACACCTTGATCCACTCCATGCGGCCGAGTGCGTGCGGCTCGTAGCTGGAACGCTCGACAAACACCGGAATACCCAGCTTTTCGAGCTGCTCCTTGACCTCGGGCGTATGGTAGATCATGGTATTCTCAATAGCAAGATTGCAGTCAGCAGAGTAGATGGTCTCGTAATCCGGCGCGCTGTACTTGCCCGCATAGGTGATCTTGCCGTCCGCCATCGCCTGCTTGGCTTCGTCGATGTACCAGCCGTCCTGCCTGGTGCCGGACAGTGCAATACTGTCCAGCGCATCCAGTGCAACGAACTGGTCCATGACACTCGAGGAGACCAGATAAATGCTGTCCAGCGGCTGCTGCAGCACCACGATATCTGCGTCCAGACCGTCCGGCACGGACGCGTTTTCCGGAACGACCAGATAACGTGCGTCGTCCTTCACGGTAATGAGCGAATAGCCGCCGTCATAGTGATCGACCGAGAAGCACTCTGCATACTCCAAATCCACGCTGTCGGTCGGCTGCATGTCGCTCCACAAGACCGCCGCCTGCGTCTGTGCGGTCGATTGCCGGGCAGTTCCGCAGCCGGACAGACCGCCGAGCAGCAGTGCCGCACTCAGGCACCATGCTGTAATTCTTCTCATTTTGCTGCCGGAGCGATGGACGCAGAGTCAAAACGCAGCGTGTACTCGATCTCGTGCGGCTCACTCATTGCGGTAGTGTCGGCTACGACCGGCATCGCCCAGTCAAAGCCCGCAACCGGAATTTCAAACGTGGAGTGCTCATTTTCGATCACAGCATCGTACTTTTCGTCGTTCACCTTCATGTAATCGTAGTTTTTGCTGCTCCAGATGATCTTAGCCGTCACCTTGCCGCCCGAAACGGTCAGCGCTGCGGGAGATTCCACGCTTGCACGGCCGGAGCCGCCGGAAAGCGTTACGTCAGCGGTGTAGGTGCCGTCTGCGAGAGACAGGCTCTCAGCGGTGGTCATTACGCCGTCTGCCAGTGCGTCTGCCGGCAAGGAGTCCGCGCGGAACACCAGGGTGCGGTCGTACCACTTCTCCTTCTTCTTGCTGAAGGCTGCGCAGTCAATTCCCTCATCGAGCGCCTTAACCGGAACGGTAAAGCTGTGTGTGCCGTCGGCTTCCTCGGTAAACGGAATGTAGTCGGCCTCCTCGGCAGCGGCAGCCTCCTCGCCGGTGCCCATGTAGACGTACAGATAACCGGTACCGCCCATGTGCATCTTAGCAGTCATTTCGCCGTTTTTGACGGTCAGCTCGCATGCGGTAACGTTGAACATGTTGGAGCTGGAATCGACGGTTACATCGTAGGTGCCGTCCTTCACTTTGTCGCCGGTGATCGGCGTCATGCCGTCCTCAACAACGTCCTCGACATCGGTCATATCGGACGCAGAAGCGACCTGAGAGGTGGTGCTGCTGTCCTGCGCGGAGGTGTCCTTCTGGGTGCTGCCGCCGCAGGCGGACAGGAGCATGAATGCCGCAAATACGGCGCTTAACAGTGCTTTTTTGTTCTTCATTGTGGCTTCTCCTTTGTTTTGCGATATAAAAACGGGATTTTGATTTATCTATTTGCTAAAGCAGCAGGAACAGGAGCCAACCTTTGGCTGGGAGGTCCAAAAGGATAGGCACCACGGCAGTCAGCCTACCCTTACACGCTGACAAGGGTCTCTTCTGCGTCAGACAGTGCGTGCCACACCGTTATCGCAGGCGTAATCCTTTGGGCGGCATAGCCGTGCCGCCCTCTGCGTAGGCTTTCCGATATGTGTAGCAGTACGCTGTCTGTGAACTGCGCATATTTTGCGCAATAAACGCTGTGGTAACCCGACTGCCGTTCCTTTATAGTCTCAGCTCTCTGATTGCCGCCGTGCTTTCTAAGGGAAAAGGGAAGATTCATAAGAGGGTGGAAAACCGCAGGTTGTCTACCCTCTTATGCGCTCCGCCGCGTAAGCGAGTTCCGTTCGCTTCTCAAGCGCCAAGTTCACTTATCAAACCGATTAAACAAATCAAAATTTCCACAAAAACAGGGTCCGTCCGCATTCCACGGTTCGGACCCTGCTGTTTACTTGATTTACTTCAGGGAATCAATCGCTGCCTGTGCGTGTGCAACAAACAGATCCTGGATTGCCTGCACAGAGCCAAGGCCCTCAACTACGGTGGTTACCTCGAAGCCTGCCTTCTCAAACTCGGTCTTCCAGGAGCCGTCCTCGTCACCTGCCATATCGTTATTGGCGTGGTCGCCTGCAACGATCATCAGCGGACGCAGAACAACCTTCTTATAGCCGCTTGCCTTAACGGCTGCGATTACGTCATCGAGGGACGGAGTTGCCTCAACAGTGCCGACAAAGTAATTGTCGTGGCCTGCGGCCTTGAGGGTCTCCTGCATCTTGGTGTAAACCTGATTGGACTCTGCCTCGGTGCCGTGACCCATGAAGCAGATTGCGGTCTCGCCGTCGTCGTACTCCTTGGTTGCGTCTACGATGGCATTCATAACCTTCTGGAAGTCATCGTCAGAGGTCAGCAACGGATCACCGAGCACGATCTTCTCGAAGGAATCCGAATAGCCTGCCAGCTCATCCTTGAGGTCGTTGTACTCCAGACCGTTCATCAGATGGGTCGGCTGAACAACCAGGGTCTTTACCTTGTTGTCTACGGCGCGGTCCAGTGCCTCGGTTACGTTGTCGATCTTCTCGCCGTCACGCTTGTTTACATGGTCGATGATGATCTGGCTGGTGAAGCCGCGGCGTACCGCGTAATCCGGGAACGCCTTCTGCATCGCCTTCTCGATGGCGCCGATGGTCTCACGGCGGCTGTCGTTATAGCTGGTGCCGAAGCTGACTACGAGCAGCTCGGTATCGCCAATTTCATCCTGATTCAGCGGATCGTCCAAGGAAGCGTCACCCGTTTCATAGTTTTCGTCCGGATCGGTCTGATCCTGCGCATCAGTCTGTGCAGTGGTGTTATTGTCCTTCGTGTCATCCGCAGCTGCGGTCTTGCTGCCGCCGCAAGCGGTCAGCATGGACATCAGCATGCCGGAAACGATCAGCATAATGCCAAGCTTCTTCAGTTTGCTTACTTTGCTCATGGTTTTCCTCCTTCATTTTGCCTGCAAAGCGAAAGCGCACACTTTGAAAGAAAAAGGGTACGGAAAACACACAGTCCCCCATCAATATATGATGAAAGGGACTGCCTGAATCAAAAATCATGCGGTATCAGTACAATCAATAACTCGTGACCCGGAAGCAGCTTCCCGTACCAACAGACCGGCAGGTTTCCTGACTTGCGGCTCTTAAGACAATACCGCATAATTGCACAAGAGCAATTTGCGAGTAAATTCTGCGTACTGACAAAGCGTGGTTTTGCGGTAATACTTGATGTATTACCGTGAAATCACAACGAAGTCAGAACACAAAGTTTCCGCAAAGCGCCGCAGCTTTCATCATGCGATGTTGCCTTAGAACTGCCGCCTTCCCGATACCGCAATATCAGTGACGTAAATGGCAGTCCATTCCCCGCTTACAGTGACGAGATCGTGCAGGATTTACACCTGCTTCCCTTTTACCCGCTGTCCTGTTCGAAAACATACAGCGGCACCGACTGTTCGCTTATTTACTTATTGCGCGGGAAATTCCCGCATTGCACGAGTATTATACTATATTTAACCGTCAATTACAACCGTTTTCCGGAGAAAAACGCGCGCTTATGTCTCCTGCGGCCGGAAAACCTTTTTCCGCACGATCAGGTAGCACACAAAGTGCGCCAGGATGGTCAGTATCCACGAGATCGGGTAGGACGCATACAGGATGAACAGCGTATGCTGCACGCGAAAGACCGTAAAAATCCAGATGATACGGAACACACATGCGCCAATCAGCGAGACGATCATTGGCAGCATGGAATAGCCCAGACCGCGTATTGTGCCCGCGAGCACATCCATCATGCCGCACAGGCAGTAGGTGACGCTGATGACCGACAGGCGCTGCATACCGAACGAGATGACCTCCAGATCATCTGAGTAGATATGCAGCAGATAATTGCCGAGCAGATGTGCGCCGTTGCCGAGCACCAGACCGATCAGTGTGACGATGCACATGCAGCGCACGAGTGTCTGGTCGATGCGGTGATAATTCTTTGCACCGAGATTCTGGCTGGTGAAGCTGATGGAGGTCTGATAGAGCGCGTTCATCGAAATGTACACAAACCCCTCAATGTTGGCGGCTGCCGTGTTGCCCGCAACCGTTACTGCGCCGAAGCTGTTGACCGAGGACTGAATGAGTACGTTCGAGATATTGAAGATAACGCTCTGCATACCGGCAGGCAGACCGACCTGCATGATTCTCAGGAACTTATCCAGGTGGAAGTGCAGACGGCGCAAGTCGAGATGGCACATGCCGTCCGATTTTACAAGGCACAGCACGGTCAGCGCCGCAGAGACACACTGGCTGAGCACGGTGGCGATCGCAGTTCCGGCAACGCCCATGCCGAGCAGACACACAAACAGCAGGTCGCCGAAGACGTTCATCACGCCTGCCGCCATCAGGAAGTACAGCGGACGTCGGGTATCGCCCACGGCACGCAGCACGGCGGCACCAAAGTTGTAGATCATGGTTGCCGGCATGCCGATGAAATACACCTGCATGTACAGCACAGCCTGGTCGATAACCTCATCCGGCGTAGCCATCAGCGTCAGCATGGGACGTGCGAGCACAACGCCGAGCACGATCAGTATCGCGCCGCCGATCAAGCCGGTGAGCAGCGCCGTCTGGATGGTCTGCTGCACACCATCGTAATCCCGCTCGCCGTAATGCCGCGCGACAAGCACGTTCGCGCCGACTGAAATACCGATGAATGAGTTGACCAGCAGGTTGAACAGCGAGGTGGTCGAGCCGACCGCCGCCATCGCATTGCTGCCCGCAAATTTGCCGACTACGACAATGTCGGTCGCGTTGAACAGCAGCTGCAGCACACCCGAAAGAATCAGCGGCAGCGAAAACAGCAGGATTTTGCTCAGCAGCGGACCGCTGCACAGGTCCATCTCGTAGCTGCGTTTCATTCGTTGAAGCACTTCCCTTCTTGCGTAAAGTTTTCCTATTGCCTATATTATCTATCGGAATATCGGTGGTGTCAATGGGTGATTGTGTTTCGGGGGTATTCATGGTATAGTGAAGTCACAGTAGAATGATAAATCGGGATTTGTGGAGAAGAGTAATTTGCTGGTATTAAATAAATTAGAGCGGTTGCTAACGGTATGCTTTAAACCCAAAGAAAATTATACGAGGAGTGAATTATTAAAAGTCAATGAAAAATAACAATAAAAAAACACTAAAGAAATTGGCAATCCTTGTAATAGGTTCTATAATTGCGGCTTATGGAATTACACTTGCACTGTATGCTGGATTTGGCGGAGCTACGCTTGCGGTGCTGTGGCAGGGGATTGCAAGAACATTTCACATAAGCATTGGCACAGCATCTTTTGTTGTAGCATTGGGAATGATTTTGTTTGCGCTCATTTACGATAAAAGTCAGATTCATATAGGAACTGTGTTGTACCAGATTGTATACAGTACCTGTGTAGATTTGTTTGCTAACTGCCATATTTACAGTACCTATAAGTGGATCAATTTTTTAATTATGTTGTTAGGAGTGGTTTTGTTTGCTGTCGGAACAGGACTATATGCGTCGGCATCCCTTGGTAGAGGCTCCTATGAGGCAGTCACTTTTGCTTTAGCAGAAAAAAATCACTGGCAGATTAAATTTGTCCGAATGGCATTGGATATTTTGGTTGTTGTTACAGGTGTTTTGTTTGGCGGAAAGTTTGGTGTATGCACGCTTATTACAGTTATCATTTCAGGCCCAATTATCCAATTTGTTAATGCGAAAGCAAAACAAGTTTTAAAGATATGATAGTAAAGAAACTTACAACTTCCAGTTTAATCAAACAAAGAAATTATCGGAGAGGAAAATAAGGAATTGGAAAGCGAAAAGAACGTGATTGCAGATAAAGCAGCATCCAAGGAGACGATTATATGAAAAAACGCCTGTTATCTGCCGTTTTGGCGCTGGTTCTATGTGCTTATCCCGCTATGGCGGCTGATTTCGGCACGCTGACGATCTCCTCTGTCCGCGAGGTCATAGATGATTCTGTACTGTATGAGCTTGCCGCAGCGGACGAACCCAGCACGCTCACCTTGCGCACACCGGACGGTGAAACCGGTTCTCTGACATTTGACGGCACAGAGTATCACCTGCAGCCGTGCGGACAGACCGACGAATTCACCTATTCGGTTTTGTTTTCCGCGGACGGCGAAAACGCCTATGGTCTCCCCTACACCGAATGGTTTATGGCCGATTCCGACATTGGGCAGCACATTTTTGATCCGGTGACCGAGTGGGACGCCCGGCATATCTGTTCTGTGCCGCGCTGGCGCGACTGCGGTACACTGCGCCTGACCGGACAGAACAAACTCAAGCCGCCGTATGCGCTGCTGACGCGCTTTTTTACAATCCATCGAGATCGGAATGCTGCCATTTCTCTGGAAATGCAGCCTGCTCTGGGACAGCCCCTTTTTCTTGCATACCATAACGGAACTTACACGCTGACCGAGACCGATCCGGACCGGTTTATCCGCACCGAGTGGACACAGCTTGTGCCGCTGCCGACGAATGACCTGCGCACGCTGTCCCTCACGCTGATCAACGCCAGCGGCGAACAGCGCCCGCTGTTTACGTTTGAAAATCCGGCGGCGTATCTGACACTGCCTTCTATCGTATAACAATGATCAATCGGAATTGGGAAAGGGGTGCACCGCCATGCTGAGAAAGCTGAATTATTTTTTTAACATCGTTATCGGTTCATTCATAGGAGTTTTTATTGGGTTCGGAATTTATAAGTTTTGGCACTTTAAAACCTATCCAAATTTATATGCTATGCAATCTGCGCCGTGGTACACAGAATTACTGTTGGATGGTGCTTTGGTGGCTGTTGTGGCGGTCGTATGCATTATCCTAAAGTTGGTTATTTGGAGAAAGTTAAAGCCATCAATTTCAGTTTGTCGAATTATCTTCAAACCATATAGCGACAACCCCCCGTCAAAGACGGGGTTTTGTTATACCTGAATCGCAAAAAGAAAGAGTGGAAAGCGCTTCACTCTCCACTCTTAACTCTATTAAAATTACTTGCTCTCCAGCAGACGGGTCGTCTCGGAGGAATCAATCAGGTTGGTCATACTGCGCAGGCTGATGCCCAACGTAGACAGGTTGTGCATCATCGCAGAGGTTGCGGGAGCCAGTACGCCGGCAACGCCCAGACCGATCAGCGAACCGTTAAAGCCGATTACGAAGCGGTAATTGGAGTTGATGCGGCTCATCAGGCCCTGTGCGATACGGCGCAGAGCAACCAACTCAAACAGATTCTCGGCTGCGATGGTAATGTCCGCAATCTCACGGGCGATGGCTGCGCCGTCGCTGATGGCTACGCCAACGTTAGCCGCCGACAGCGCCGGAGAATCGTTGATGCCGTCCCCGAGCATGATAACGGTATGGCCTGCCGCGCGTTCCTGCTCGACGAAGTTCGCCTTGTCCTCAGGCAGCACCTCAGCGCGGTAATCGTCCACGCCGACCTCAGCCGCGATAGCCGCCGCCGTGCGCTCACTGTCGCCGGTCAGCATAACCGTGCGCTTGATGCCAAGGGCACGCAGTGCCTTCATCACATCGCATGCTTCCGGACGGAGCGGGTCCGCGATGCAGATAACGGCCGCCAGCTCACCGCCGATCGCCAGATACAGATGAGAAAACTCAACCGGAAGTGCATCGTACTTCTCCTGCTCACCGGCCGGAACCGTGCACTTCTCATCCTCGAAGATAAAGTGTGCACTGCCGATAACGACCTTCTTGTTTTCAACCATGCTGGAAATGCCGTGCGCTACGATATACTCAACCTGCGAGTGCATTTCCTCGTGCGCCAGATTGCGCTCACGCGCAGCGCGGACAACGGCGTTCGCCATGGAGTGCGGGAAGTGCTCCTCCAGGCAGGCTGCAACGCGCAGCATGTCGTCTTCGGAACGACCGCCGAACGGGATAACCCTGGCAACAACCGGGCAGGCATGCGTCAGTGTGCCGGTCTTGTCAAATACAATGGTATCTGCCTGCGCGACAGCCTCGAGGAACTTGCCGCCCTTGACCGTGATATGATACATGCTTGCCTCACGCATGGCGGACAGAACCGCCAGCGGCATAGCCAGCTTGAGCGCACAGGAGAAGTCAACCATCAGCACGGACAGTGCACGGGTGACATTGCGGGTCAGGGCGTAGCTGAGCGCACTGCCGATCAGCGTATACGGCACCAGCTTGTCCGCCAGATTGGCGGCATGGCTCTCCGCAGCACTCTTCAGCTGCTCGGACTGCTCGATCATGGAAACGATCTTGTCGTAGCGGCTCTCGCCGGAGGACTGTGTGACCTCGATCACGCAGTCGCCTTCCTCGATGACCGTGCCGGCGTAAACCTGCGTACCCGGACGCTTTGCAACCGGCATGGATTCTCCGGTAAGCGACGCCTGATTAACCATGACTTCGCCTTCAACAACCTCACCGTCCAACGGGATAACGCTGCCCATGCGAACCAGAATACGATCACCGGCAGCGATGTTGGACAGCGGTACAAGCACCTCTGCGTCATCGGTCTTGAGCCATACTCGTTTTACGTTGAGCGACATGCAGCGTGCCAGATCGTCAACCGACTTTTTATGCGTCCACTCCTCGAGCAGCTCGCCAATATCCAGCAGGAACATAACCGAACCTGCCGTGGAGAAGTCCCGGCGTACCATCGAAACACCGATGGACAGCGCATCGAGCAGCTCAACCTTCAGCTCTCTGTGAATCAGGCGCTTGAGGCCGCGGCCGAGGAACGGCAGCGACAGCCAGATCGTGCGTGCAATCTGCAGCGGCGCTGGCAGGAACAGCGTGCAGGCAAACTTCGTAATAACCTTGCCGACCAGCTTTTCCTGATACTCACGGTTGAGCGCACGGCCGCTGTGGGTCGGCGTCAGCGCCGTAACAGACGGTGCAGTATAGTTAAACTGAGCGATCGCGCGGATGATATTCTCGCGGTCACCGATGTAGCGGATGACAGCACAGCATGTGCGCTCGTGCACGGTTGCGCTGAGTACACCCGGCTGATTCTGCAGATACGCCTCCAGCAGATCAGCCTGCTCCAGCGTCATGCGGTACTGCTTCATGCGCACGCGAAGCCGTCCGCGGCTTTCGTGTTCAATGAATGCTTTCATAGTAAAATTACCTCCAGCTTACTTCCGGTAGATAGGAAAAGAGGGGCTCTGCCCCTCTTTGATATTCGTCCTGCGCGCCGCAGCGCGCATGAAACAGGATTGCTGTGCAATCCATAAAAACCGTGGACATGTGCCTTGGTTTTTATTCCCTAAGAGGGAGAAAGTTTCCGAACGGGAACTTTCGGACGACTTTGGAACGGCTTACAGCACGTTCCTCCTGTCGGCCAAACCATGGTTTGGCGACAGGTTCTTATGCCTCAACCGGAGCAGCTGTCGGATCCTCATCGGTCAGCTCAACCTCAATGTCTGCATCCTCAACAGCAGCAGCCTCTGCCTCAGCAGCGCGCTTCTCGTTGATCTCCTCTGCAGAAGCGAGGATGTCGCCGGCGTTCTCCTTAACGCAATCAACGGTGTTCATAACGGTATCCTTCATGCGAAGAACTGCTGCGGCAGCATGGGTATATACGTTCTTAGCGTCCTTGCTGCTCAGCAGCTTGATACCTGCGGAACCGAACAGAGTGCCGCCAACAAATACGGCGATGTCCTTGTAAATCTTCTTCATAATATGTTCCTCCTATCAATCTCACTTGCGCTTACAGCCGGTAATCATCGTCATTACCATGCAGAACAGCGCGGCCCATGCCCAAAAACGATGCTGCTTCATACAGTACACCTCCAAACATGGTGTGTTTTTTGTTTGCGATTATCATATCACAAATTTTCTCGCTTGTCGCACAGCTTTAGACATGAAACGCACGGAATCGGACATTTTTGCAGTTTGTTGCCGCTAATCTTTAGTTTTATTATCAAAATAGTTGTATTTTGCTAACTTTTTCGGGATTGTCGGCGGTACTGTGAGGGCGTCAGCTGATAGCGGCGCTTGAATGCCACGCCGAACTGACTGGCGCTGTTATAGCCGACCGCCGCCGCAATATCCACGATGGAGAGCGGACTCCGATGCAGCAGTTCGGCAGCATGCTGCACTCGCTTTTCGAGCAGATACTGGTGGATCGGCCGACCGTAGGTCTGCCGAAATATATCCTTCAGGGCGGTCGGCGAAATGCGGAACCGTGCGGACAGCTGGTCGATCGTGAGCGGGTCGGACAGGTGCGATACCATATACTCCTGCACCTGCCGCACCGTATCGGTCAGATAGTGATCGCGGGAGACGGATTCCGGCGGCATCGTCAGCAGCGGACTGTCTGTGCTGATAAGGTACAGCAGCTCAATGGCTTTGATTGCACTGTAGGCGGCTCTGTCCCCCTCCGGAACGGACTGCAGTGCCGCAGCCAGATTATCAATCCACACCGCGCTGCGCAGCACTACGCAGCCCAGATGCGGAGTGACGCGAGCTTTGATTCGTGCTGCGTTGACTGTCAGACGGCACGGTGCCGCTGCGCTCTGCTCGATGAGCACCAGCTCACCGCCAAACAATCCGTCCGCGACCGAAAGGCTCTTCACACTTGCGCCGAGCAGCAGCAGTACCTCGTGCTCCTGCAGGAACACTTGCCGCCCATCGGTCATGGTCAGCCGCAGACCGCCCTGCCGGCAGAACAGCACCTCACACGGCACCTCGGATGGCTCTGCAGGCAAGGCCGGCGGCACAGTCAGCGCGCAGTCAAAATCGCACACGCGCACGCCATCCATTGGCTGGGTCCAGCGTACGCAGCCAGACAGCGCTGCGCCGGTATTCGGTTTGAGCAGAGTTTCCAGCACTGTGATTTCCTCCGTTGGTATATATCGGTTTATTAGGTTAGATTTTGCTAACCTGTGTTGAAAAGTAAAGCCGCTGCAAGGCGGCCTTACTCTGTTCATTTATGCAGAAAGGAGAACAGTCCCTTTTTCTCATATGGCTCCTTGGAGAAGGACGTAACGGTGTAGCCGGTAGCGTTTACCGCATCGCGGACAGCCTGCTCATCGAGGTCCTGCTCGGTGAGGATAACCGTCTGCCCCTTGCCGTGAGAGGAAGTGACCTTCTTCACGGGAAATGCCTTGCGAACTGCGTCGTTGACATGGCTTTCGCACATGCCGCACATCATGCCGTCAACGCCGAGAGTAATTTTCAACATGGGTGTAATGCTCCTTTTGTACCCGAGCCGGTTAGCTTCTACTAAGGTTAGCTTCTACTAACTAACAATATATCATGAAATAGCGCAGATTGCAAGGGGGAATCCTTAGTTTTTGCATAGGAGTTTGCTCATGCAGGATTCGCCGCACCCGCGGCAGGGGCAAGAGGGTAGACACCTGCGGTTTCTACCCTCTTAACTCCCGTTTCCCTTTATTTCTTAGTCTGGCGCAGATTGCCGACATGTGACCGCTGCGAAATGGGGAACGGCAGTCGGGTTACTGCAGCGTGTCTTTCGTAAAACATTTGCAGTTCACAGATAGATTACTGCTACACATACGGGCTACTCTGCGCAAGCGCGGCATAACAGTGCCGCACAATTCTTTAGCGCGTTGTTATAGACAGGGCCTGCGAGAATAAATGCTGCCGAACGCCTACATTCGCAGGGGGCCGGGCGTAACAACGTGCAAACGAGTTGCGCGACACGGGTATGTCGCGCCTGCGCAGATGAAATCACATGTGTAGCAGAACGGTATCTGACACTGCGAACAGGTTGCTCAAGAGGACGGACAACGAAGGCAGTCCGTCCGTAGTAGAGGAAAATCCTCTGCCGTTCCCTATTTTCGGAGCGGTTGCCGGTCTCTGGTCTGCGCCAGACTATCTAACAAGGGAAAGGCAGGAGTTCAAAGAGGAAGGGCACTCATTTAATCCGCGCACGACGCGGGAACAAGGTTTAGCAGCCTACGGGCAAACCGCAGGTGTCCCTTCCTTTTTGCCCCGCGGCGGGTGCCGCATCACCCCCGCGGCGGGCGCCGCATCACTCCGCAGAGCGCAACTTTCCGCGATTTCAGTTGACAACTGCCCGCAAAAGTGGCATAATAGATACGCAATACAGAAAATGCGATGAGGAAACGAGTTTTCCATCCGCCGTTCTTCAGAGAGAGGACATTCGCTGCAAGTCCTTGTCCGGTGCGGAAAACAGCCACTTCCGAGCAGTCTGCAACTGAAACAGACCGTCCGATCCCCGATACCGGATTACCGAGATGGATATGGCATACCCATATTCAAATCAAGGTGGTACCGTGGAAGCATGCTTTCGCCCTTGAAGTCCGGGCGGAGGCTTTTTTCATTTTCTGTTTTATTTCCGTAAATTCTTTTTTGGAGGAATCAATTTATATGCAGTACAGAGGACTCAACGAGCTGCGCGAGATGTACCTCAGTTTCTTTGAAACCAAGGGTCATCTCCGCCTGCCGAGCTTTTCGCTCATCCCGCAGAACGACCCGTCGCTTCTGCTCATCAACTCCGGCATGGCGCCGATGAAGCCGTTCTTCACCGGCGAGCAGGAGCCGCCGCGCCACCGCGTTACCACCTGCCAGAAGTGCATCCGCACCGGCGATATCGAGAACGTTGGCAAGACCGCCCGTCACGGCACCTTCTTCGAGATGCTGGGCAACTTCTCCTTCGGCGACTACTTCAAGCGCGAGGCCATTCACTGGAGCTGGGAATTCCTGACCAGTCCGGAGTGGGTCGGCATTGACCCGGATCGCCTGTATCCGTCCATCTACGTTGACGATGACGAGGCATTCGAGATCTGGAACAAGGAGATCGGCATTGCACCGGAGCGTATCTTCCGCTTCGGCAAGGAGGACAACTTCTGGGAGCATGGCTCCGGTCCGTGCGGCCCGTGCTCTGAGATCTACTACGACCGCGGCCCCGAATACGGCTGCGGCAAGCCCGGCTGCACCGTCGGCTGCGACTGTGACCGCTACATGGAAGTATGGAACAACGTATTCTCCCAGTTCGACAACGACGGCCACGGCAACTACTCTGAGCTGAAGCAGAAGAACATCGACACCGGCATGGGTCTGGAGCGTCTGGCGTGCGTGGTACAGGGCGTTGGCTCCCTGTTCGACGTTGACACCGTGCGCAACATCACCAACAAGGTTTCCGAGATCGCCGGCAAGCACTACGGCGAGAGCGACAAGACCGATGTTTCCCTGCGCGTTATCACCGACCACATCCGCTCCACCGTTATGATGATCTGCGACGGCGTTATCCCGTCCAACGAGGGCCGCGGCTACGTTCTGCGCCGCCTGCTGCGCCGCGCCGTTCGTCACGGCAAGCTGCTCGGCATCGACAAGCCGTTTATGTCCGACGTTGCTTCCACCGTTATCAACGAGTCCGGCGGCGCATATCCGGAGCTGGTTGAGAAGCAGAAATATATCCACAAGGTTATCGAGAACGAGGAAGCCAGCTTCAACAAGACCATCGACAGCGGTCTGGCTATCCTGAATGACAAGATTGCCGCTTCCGACGGCAAGGAGCTGTCCGCTGCGGACGCATTCCAGCTGTATGACACCTACGGCTTCCCGATCGACCTGACCCTTGAGGTACTCGAGGAGCAGGGCATGACCACCAGCCGCGAGGAGTTCGACCGCCTGATGAACGAGCAGCGCGAGCGTGCCCGTGAGGACCGCAAGAAGATGGGCGACCTCGGCTGGCAGAGCGAGGATCTGGGTCTGGACAAGTCCATCAAGACCGCATTCGACGGCTATACCACCCTTGAGGAGTCCGCAAAGATTCTGGCTATCGTAAACGAGGGCGAGGTTTCCGGCGCAGCTGCCAAGGGTGAGAAGATCACCGTTGTACTTGACCGCACCCCGTTCTACGCGGAGATGGGCGGTCAGATCGGTGACCACGGCGTTATCACCGGCAAGAACGGCGCAATGACCGTTTCCGATGTTCAGAAGACCAAGGACGGCAAGTATATGCACATCGGCGTTGTCACCGAGGGCGAGCTGTCCGTTGAGGACGAGGTTACGGCTTCTGTTGATGCGGCTTACCGTCAGGCTATCTGCCGTGCACATACCTCCACCCACCTGCTCCAGAAGGCGCTCCGCACCGTGCTGGGCGACCACGTTGAGCAGGCCGGTTCCTACACCGCAAACGACCACATCCGCTTCGACTTCACCCACTTTGCAGCACTGACCGCTGAGGAGCTTGCTAAGGTCGAGGATATGGTAAACGATGCTATTCTGGCCGGCAGCCCGGTCATCACCGAGGAAATGAGCATCGACGAGGCAAAGAAAAAGGGCGCAATGGCGCTGTTCGGCGAGAAGTATGGCCAGACGGTTCGCGTGGTACAGGCCGGCGACTCCATCGAGCTGTGCGGCGGTACTCACCTCGACAACACTGCCAAGGCCGGTTCGCTCAAGATCATTGGTGAGGCTTCTGTTGCCGCAGGCGTGCGTCGTATCGAGGCCGTTACCGGCAAGGCTGTCCTCAAACTGATGAACGACCGTCAGGCCGTTCTCAACGAGGCCGCTGCTGCACTCAAGACCAACCCGAACGAGCTGTCTGCCAAGATTGAGCAGCAGGTAAACGATATGCGTGCTCTCAACAAGAAGCTCGAGAAGATGGGCGCAAAGGTCGCTGCAATGCAGATGGTTGACCTGTTCAACGTATCCCGCAACATCAAGGGTGTAGAAGTGGTTGCCACCAAGCTGGATGACGCATCTGCCGACATGCTGCGCACCATGGGTGACGACATCAAGGGCAAAAAGGACAACATGGTTGCCGTTCTCTCCGCAGTCAACGGCGACAAGGTAAGCCTGCTTTGTGTCTGCGGCGCTGAAGCTGTTAAGAAGGGTGCACACGCTGGCAAGATCATCAAGGAAGTTGCCAAGATCGTTGGCGGCGGCGGCGGCGGTCGTCCGGACAGCGCAACCGCAGGCGGCAAGAATCCGGCAAAGCTGGAGGAAGCACTCGAGGCTGTCAATAACATCGTTGAGGCAATGCTGTAAACCGTAAATCAGGGCAAAACCGCGGGAAATCCTCCCGCGGCACACCCATTCAGAAAGGAGCGATCATTCCATGGAAGATTGTCTGTTCTGTAAAATCATCGCGGGCGATATCCCGTCGAGCAAGGTGTACGAGGACGACCTCTGCTACGCCTTCAACGACATTGACCCGCAGGCTCCCACGCATTTTCTCGTGATCCCGAAGCAGCACATCCAGTCTGTGGCCGCCGTTGATGCGTCCAACAGCGCGGTTGTGGCGCACTGCTTTGAGGTCATTGCGAAGATTGCAAAGGAGCGCGGCATGGACAGCTTCCGCGTGGTCTCCAACATCGGAGAACAGGCGGGTCAGAGCGTGTTCCATCTGCATTTCCACGTTCTTTCCGGACGGGATATGACCTGGCCGCCGGGCTAAACCTTCTTCTAAGGGGGACTCCGTCCCCCTTAGATACCTCGGAAGTTCCGGAGAAACTTCCGGGGATATCCCCCTCTCGTCTGCACGGCAGACGAGACCGTGCAACGGAGCACGGGCAGTGGAGAAAAAGTCCGGCAGAGCTGGACTTTTTCAGGAAATTGAATCGGCGTACTGCGGTACGCCGCTGCCTGCGCTTGCGCGAACGGCAGGAAAAAGGCACACCGTTTGGTGTGCCTTTTTGTATGCGTTGGTTTACGTTTTGCTTATTTCTCAGATGATAATACCCTCGCAATGGTCGATTTCGTGCTGGATAATCTGTGCGGTCCAGCCGGTGAAGGTTTTCAGTCTCGTCTGGAACTTTTCGTTCTGGTACTGCACCTTGATGGATTGCCAGCGGCGCGTTTTGCGCGTTCCGGTCAGCGACAGACAGCCCTCCTCAGCCTCATAGCCGCCGGACTGCTTGACGATTTGCGGGTTGAACATCACCATATACGTTCCCTCGTTATCGAACGCGATGATGCGCTTGTTCACGCCGATCATGTTCGCCGCCATGCCGACACAGCCGTCCTTATGCGCTTCGAGCGTTTCCAGCAGGTCGGTTGCGGTTTGGATATCGTCCGGCGTGGCCTGCTCGGCCTTCTGCGCTAAAAATTTCTCGTCTTTGCAGATCTCCTGAATCATATTGTGCTCCTTATTTATGTTTGCGTTCCCAGTCGGCCATAACGGCCAGCTGCTCCGGTGTGTGGAACCAGTGCTCGCCTTGCGGCACGATGATCAGCTCCGCACCGGATTGTGCCGTGTAAGTGCGGATAGTCGCCAAGTCGGTCATGCTGTCATTTTCGCCGTAGAGAATGTACTGCGGGCAGTACCAGTCCTTTGCCGGATGCGCACGCACCCAGCAAAGGTAGTCCCACGAAAGCATATCCCCTTCCCTTGCGGGATACATGCCGCGCTCGCGCAGGATTTGCTCGGTAATGCCTGCCGCACATATTCTGTCACAGATCAAGCGCTCCATATCCACGATGGGCGACACGAACAGCGCTTTTTCCGGTGCGGCAAACGCCAGCCGCGCAAAATACGCCCCGATACTGGTCGCGCGCACGTTTGTCTCGCGCCAGTGTGCTCTTGCGTAAGCCATCACGCGGGTGAGTTCGGGTGCGGCTGTCCATGGTGCAAATTCCTCATCCCGGTTTTGGCGTGTGCCGTGATTCGGCAGGTCGATGGACAAAACCTGTGCGTCCGGAGACACGATTTCGGCAAACGGCAGGGCTTCTTCCTTGCAGCCGAATTGTCCGTGAACGAACAGCCACAGCGTGTCCGACGGCTCGCCGTACAGCACCGCCGGTGTGTTTTCGATGAAGAGTTGTTCGGTTTTCATGCGTTACTCTCGTCTGCCAGCCAGTTCAGCGCGCACCATGTGTGCAGTGCTGCGCCGCGCGGCAGGATATCCTCGTTGAACACGACCCTTTCGTTGTGCATCGGCTCACCGAACGCAGGATTTTCCTGCTTGGTGCCTGCACCGATGAGCAGGTATGCGCACGGTAAATCGTAGGTGTAGGACGCGAAATCCTCCGAGCCCATGCCGCCCTCGTCCAGCCGATAGACCAGCTTTTCGCCGAACAGCGCCCCGGCAAGGTCTGCCATACGATTGGTCAGCGCAGCGTCATTCCTGAGCGGCGGCGCGGACGCGATCTCTTCCGTGACGGCTGTGCCGCGGAACGCCTGTGCGGTACACTGCGCGATTTCCCCGATGCGGGTGAAAATCTGCGCGGACAGGTCGCGGTCAAAGCTGCGGATGGTGCCCTCGAGCACCGCGGTCTGCGGGATGATATTGGGCGCCTCACCGCCGGTCATGCGGCCGATGGTCACGACAGCAGGCGTTTTTGCGCCGATCTCGCGGCTGATGATCTCCTGCAGCGACAGGTAAATGTGGCTTGCGATATTGAGCGGGTCCACGCCCTTTTCCGGCATTGCGCCGTGGCATCCAACGCCGTTTACCGTAATGCGGAACAGCGTGCAGCCCGCCATAAACGTGCCGCGTCCGCACAGAACCAGTCCGGACGGCGTGCCCGAATTGACGTGCAGCGCAAAGCCTGCCTGCGGTGCCGGGTCTTTCAGCACGCCCGACGAGAGCATGGCCTTCGCGCCGGTAAAGCCTTCCTCGTCCGGCTGAAACACCAGCTTGACCGTGCCGTTCAGCTCACCTTGGTACTCGCGCAGCAGCTTTGCCGCACCGAGCAGCATCGCCGCGTGCATGTCGTGGCCGCAGGCGTGCATGCAGCCGTTCGCGGATGCAAAATCCAGTCCGGTCTGCTCAGTCACACGCAGCGCGTCCATATCGGCGCGCAGGAGCAGACAGCGGCCGGTCTCGGTGCCGGTTATCTCCGCGACGACGCCGCCTGCCAGCTCGCGCGGCTGATAGCCCATCTCAAGCAAGCGTTTTTTGACGCAGGCTACGGTGTTCGGCAGGTCGGTGCCGACCTCGGGTGCAGCGTGCAGCGTCCGCCGGTCGCGGACAATATCCTCTCGGATGCGCTCTGCCGACGCAAGCACCTGCTCTGCCGTTATGGTTAAGGTTTGTGACATAGTTGTACCTCCCTTGTTGGTGTTTCTGTATTGACTTAAGTATACCATAAATTGCAGAAAAAAACCGCTCTGTTTTTATTTGGCGCAGCCATTTCCCGTATTTGCCTTGACGAAACGCGCTGTAAATTGTATCATATAGGTATATCATTGTGTCCACATGGCAACTTGGCGGCAGCGTGACAGGCTGAGGGGAAATCCGCCGATGTCATCCAGATGCAACGCAAACAAAGGGAGTATGTAGGTATGAAAAAAATTCTAAACAGCCTGCCGTTCAAGCTGCTGCTTGGCGTTGCGGTGGGCATCGTGCTCGGTCTGGTGGCGAACGAGGCCGTGATGAACGTGGTCGTGACGATCAAGCAGGTGCTCGGTCAGATCATCACGTTCTGTGTGCCGCTGATCGTTATCGGCTTTATTGCGCCGTCCATCACCAAGCTGGGCCACAACGCATCCAGAATGCTGGGCATTGCGCTCATTATCGCATATGTGTCGTCGGTCGGCGCGGCGCTGATGAGCACGGCAGCCGGTTACACACTCATTCCGCACCTGTCGATCGTATCGCAGGTTGACGGCCTGCGCGAGCTGCCCGAGGTAATGTTCCAGCTGGAAATCCCGGCGATCATGAACGTGATGAGCGCACTGGCGCTGTCGCTGATGGTCGGTCTGGCCATCACCTGGACCAAATCCAAAATGATGGAGTCCCTGCTTGACGAGGTGCAGAACATTGTCCTCGCCATCGTCACCAAGATCATCATCCCGATTCTGCCGTTCTTTATCGCGTCTACCTTCTGCGGTCTGGCGTATGAGGGCACGATCACCAAGCAGTTTCCGGTGTTCATCAAGGTCATCATCATCGTTATGATCGGTCATTATATCTGGATGGCGCTGCTCTATGGAGTTGCGGGCGCGTACTCGGGCAAGAACCCGATCGAAGTAGTGAAGCACTACGGTCCGGCGTATATCACCGCAGTCGGCACAATGTCCTCCGCGGCGACATTGGCAGTTGCTCTGCGCTGCGCAAAGAAATCCACGGTACTGCGTAAGGACATGGTCGATTTCGGTATCCCGCTGTTCGCCAACATCCATCTGTGCGGCTCGGTGCTGACCGAGGTTTTCTTCGTCATGACAGTCTCGCAGATTCTGTACGGCAAGATTCCGTCTGTTGGAACCATGATCCTGTTCTGCGTGCTGCTCGGCATCTTTGCCATCGGCGCACCCGGCGTGCCGGGCGGTACGGTTATGGCTTCGCTCGGTCTGATCACCGGCATCCTGCTGTTTGACGGCACCGGCACCGCGCTTATGCTGACCATCTTTGCCCTGCAGGACAGCTTCGGCACCGCCTGCAACGTCACCGGTGACGGCGCGCTGACGCTTATTCTGACCGGCTACGCGAATAAGCATCATATCGCGGAGGAAAAGCGTGAGGTTGAAGCAGCGGAAGTTCAGTAATCAAATGAGAAAAGGAGTCCGCTTCTGCGGGCTTCTTTTTGTATCGAGAGAAATCAGGTGTTCGGATGAGGAAAGCGTATTATGTCGCGTGCGGCTTAGTGTATGAGCTGATGTTTCTGGCAGTACCGGCGCACGGAGAGCGTGTTTGCAGCGATTGTGATCGCTGTGCCGACCGGTTTTCTGCTCTCGCGTTGCGTGACACGCACGCCTGCGTTTCGTCCGGTCAAAGATTCGCTGCTGTGGCTGGGTACGGTTCTGGCAGCGCATTTGCTCACGGATTGGCTGAGTCTGCCGCTGTACATCGCGCGCCTGTGCGATGTGGATATTCAGGAATCCGGGGCGCTCTCTGCTGCTGACGGATTGCTCGTCTTGATGGTAATGGCCGTGTTTGCGATGGGTTCTCTCAGCGTGTATGCGGTTTCGCTGGGGTCGACGGTGCGGCGGCGCTCAAAACAAGCGGCATGACGCAAATTTCCTGCAGGAATTTTCACAAAACACTTGACTTTTCCCTCCGGATTTGGTATCCTATTTAGGCAAGGTTTGATAGACCGTTGCAAATCCGGGTGTAGCGCAGCTGGTAGCGTGCTTGACTGGGGGTCAAGAGGCCGCAGGTTCAAGTCCTGTCACTCGGACCAGATAAAGCCGTTCTTTCGTTGGAAAGAGCGGCTTTTTTGTAATTTATTTGGCGTTTTCAAAATCCTGAAAACTGCATTAAAATCCAAGTTGAAACAAAACGGATGCCTCTCCAGGTACAGAGAAGCATCCGTTTTTGCAATTTCGATTATTTAACAGAAAACTATAACCGCAGCACACAGCAAATCACGAAGCGACGATCACACGGATTTTTCCGCCGTTTTCCGCTGTTTTATTGGCGTATACGCGGAAGCTCGTGTAGTTGGATTTCGCCGTCTGCAGCGAAACAAACCGGTTCTGCTCCGAGACGTAAACGCCGATGTTCTCTGCCAGCTCGTAATAGCCGTCCTTGGTGCGGACACCGGAGGAACCGTCAAATGCCGACGGCTTTACCGTGTCGATCAATGTCAGCTTGAGCGTATCCAGCGAGGTATTGACGATGCTTTCATCGGTTGAGTACCCTCTGGGAATGCCAATCGGATTGCCGTTTAAGCCGCTCGGCAGGGACGGTACACGATACTCTTTATCATCTACCATTTTCCCATCTTGCCAGTATTTCGGAACAACAGCATATGTATACGAATAATACTCTGGATGCTTACGCTGATATTCTTCCTGCTCTTCCGGCTGCATATCTGAATATCCCGAATCAGCCGGAGGATAAAAGTCACCTTTTATCTTCTTGCCATAGCCAATACCATAAATCCAGCTTTCCCCGGTCACATCGCCCAGAACAATATTCGTAACCGTACCTGCATTATCCTGCACGGTATACTTAATCTGCGAAGCCGGAACCGAGGTCAGGTCAATATCACTGACGTTGATCGCGTTCAGCGGTGCGCCGGAGAGCACCTCCTCATACACGCGCACCTTGGAGGAAACAGCGTTACTGCCCAGTTTGCCCTCCGCAACAGACCAGTTTCCGGCGGTCTTTCCGGAGAGCGTGCGGCGAATCAGGTCTGCCCCATCACCGGACTGGCTGACCGTAACCAGACGACCCATCACATCGGTTTTTACGTCCTTGGCGATTGAAATATCCCGCAGTGTCAGACCGTTTGTCAGCGTGACCGTGGCCTTTCCCTCGCCAATTTTGGTTACAATGCCCTGCATCTCCGCGCTGACGTCCTTTTTCGGGTACGCAGCCGCAACATTGCCGTCCGCGTCAAACAGCAGCGTGATGTAATCGTTCAGCTTCATATCCTTGAACGTTGCCGCCGCCTCGGAGGAAACCGAGAATTTCTGTCTCAGAATCTCCACCTGAGAGGGATGGCTGTACGTTGTCGAGTCGGTCTGATATTTTCCGCTCAGCTTGGTATCCGAAACGATCGCCTGACGGTTTGCGGCATCGAGCGTCACAACATCGTATTTTTTCAGCTTGCTCGCGTCGATCTTCGCACCGTTTTTGATGATCGTATACTCCGCCGGAATCCGGCGCGAGGTCGCCAGACCGTAAACAAACGAGTGCGCGGCGCCTGCTGTCGTTTTCGGCAAGACTGCCATCAGCTGCAGCACGCCGTACTCGTTGTAGTACAGGGTCAGCGTGTCGCCGGACTGCAGGTTCGCCCATACATTTTCATACTCATCCATGGCATAATCACGGCTGATATACAGCTTGGTTTTACGGTCCGAACGCAGTGTTCCGTTCGTGGTAACGATACGATCTGCTTCCGCATTGACAACCTCATAGGCTTCGGTCTTGTTGCCGTTCGGAATCACACCGATCGCAACCTTGCTGCTGCCCTTGCCGATAACGATCGTGCCGTACACGCCGATCATGCTGCTGTCCAGCGTACCGGCGGTCTTACGGGGAGATTCCGCATCCACAACACCGTCCTCATAGAACAATGCCGCATCTGCAGCAAGGCCGCTGTGTGTTTTTCCGGTCTCAAGCAGAATGCAGTCCTTGACCGTCGAGGACGCGACCTTGTCAAGCAGTGTGCTGCCCTCTTCTCCCTTTTTATCCGTATTCAGAGCGTTCAGCAGAAGCACCGCCGCATCTCCGCGCTTGACAGCGGCACGCGCATCCGTAATCGTGACACCGTCCGTCAGACCGATGGCCTGTGCCTGCGCGATATAGTCTGCAGGCCAGAACGGACCGACATCCTCCTCTTTATACCCCAGCATACGCAGCAGCATGGTGCAGACCTCGCCGTAGCTGACAATCTTATTCGGGCCGAAGCTGCCGTCCGCATAGCCGCGGATGATGGACTTTTCCTTCAGCTCCGGATGGCGTACTGCCGCGTTGATATACGGCGCTGCCCAGTGCGAATGCTTAACATCCGGAAAAATCGTGTAGCTGGCATACGGACTCACATCCGTCACACCCATGGCGGTAACCGCCAGCTTGCAGAACTGCGCCCGCGTCAGCGCCTTACCCGGCGCGAAGCTGCCGCCGCCTACGCCCTGCATGATACCCAGTGCATCCAGAACGGCGGCCGTCTGCGATACCCTGCTGTCTGAAATATCGGTAAACACCGCCGAAGCCGGTGCAACCATGATCAAGCCTGCCAGACACAGGCTGACAAATCTTTTTTTCATTTTCCTACCTGTCCTTTCCTTTTACTGCGTCCGCAGCGCATCTACCGGCTGCAGGTTCGAGGCTTTATTGGCGGGATACAGTCCGAAGATGATACCCAGCAGCGCAGAAAACAGAAATGCGCCGATGACCAGTCCCGCAGAGGGCAGTACGGTGAACTGCTCCACGGTCGGCATGTAGCTGTTCTGTGTTTTCGCGAGCAGCAGATTGCCCAGCACCGCCGAAAGAAAGCAGCCGAGCACAATGCCGATCACACCGCCGCAGCACGAGACCACCGAGGCTTCTACCAGAAACTGCCCGATAATGTCCCGCTTGCGGGCGCCGATTGCCATACGGATACCGATCTCGCGGGTGCGCTCGGTAACAGACACCAGCATGATATTCATAATGCCGATACCGCCGACGAGCAGCGAGATTCCGGCGACACCGCCGCCGAGCAGCGCAAGCATGTTGTTGGAGGACTCGCTCTGCTCCTGCCACTGGCTGTCCGACGAAGCAGAAAAGTATCCGTTCCCCGCCTCGCAGCGGCCCTGCATAAAGCCCGGCAGAAGTTCATCTGTCAGCTCGGCAATCACGTCCTTTTCCGCCGCCTTCACGATATACTGGCGGTCTGCCATGCCGTATACACTCATCATCGTGCTCTGCAGCGTGTACGGCATCACAATCATCTGATCGTCTGTATTCAGCTTGCCGTCATACTTGCCGGCATACACGCCGATAACCTCAAAGCCCTTGCCGCCGATCTGCAGCTTCTGCCCGATCGGGCTCATTGCCCCGAAGAAATACTTGCGCAATGTTTCTCCGATCACACAGACGCGGGCGCGCGTGCGGCAGTCCGCAGCGGAAATATCCCGTCCGGCGGAAATCGCATGACTTGTCACCTCGCCGTAATGCTCGTTGCCGAAGTACATATAGGTATAGCCGCTGTTGCTGTCGTTGTTATTCAGCCTTTTGGCCCGGTACTGGATGCCGCTGTTCTGCCAGTCGTAATACTGGCTCTGCGGCGACCATGCGGCGATTTTGTCGGACAGATCATTCGTCATATAGTCCTCAAACTCCTGCCAGTCGCGGTTTTTCGCACCGTATCCGTAAATGTCGATGCGGTTGACGCCCATCGCCTCATACTGCAGGCGCTGCAGCTTGCTCGTGCCCTGAATCGACGCCACGATAGCGATAACCGATGCCACACCGATGATGATGCCGAGCATGGTCAGAATCGAGCGAACCTTGTTGTTCAGGATGGACTTGAACGCCATACGAACCGTCTGCATCCAATTCATACGGTCCCTCCTTTCATGTCCGAAATGATCCTGCCGTCCTGTATCGTCACGATGCGTTTGGCCATCTGTGCAAGATGGTTGTCATGCGTAATGAGGATGATGGAGGTTCCCTGCTCATTGAGTGCAGTCAGCTTGCGCATAATATCCAGACCGGAGGCAGAATCCAGGTTGCCGGTCGGCTCGTCCGCCATGATGATCGGCGGCTTTGCCGCCACTGCCCGCGCGATCGCAACTCGCTGCTGCTGTCCGCCGGACATCTCACCCGGACGGTGATCCATGCGCTTTTCCAGTCCGACCGAGACTAACGCCTCCTGTGCCAGACGGCGGCGCTCCTCCCGCGGCATACCGCGGTAGATGAGCGGCAGCTCGACATTTTCAAGCGCCGTCAGCGCCGGAATCAGATTGAAGCCCTGAAAGATAAACCCGATCTCCCGGTTGCGGATACCGGACAGTACGGACGGCTTCATATCGCTGACCGGCTGCCCGTTCAGATGATAGGAGCCGTAGGTCGGAATATCCAGACAGCCGAGAATGTTCATCAGCGTGGACTTGCCCGAGCCGGACTGTCCGAGAATGCACAGGAACTCTCCCCAGGATACCTGCAGCGAGATATCATCCAGTGCACGCACTTCGTTTTCTCTTCCTTCGTTGTAAATCTTGCTCATGCGCTGAACGTCAATCAACAATTCAGCGCGACGCTCCGTGTCAGGAGTCTGCGCCTTTCTTTCCCACATAAGCGCACCCTCCTCAACCGACTGACATGCCGTCATCCGACATATCGGCATACAGATCGCTCGGTCCGGCAAGGAATACCTCGGTGCCCTCCTCCAGACCGCCGAGGATTTCCGTGTTGGTCGAATCGGCAATGCCGGTCTCAACCGGTACAAGCTGATAATCCTCCGGAATACCTTCAGTACCCTCGGGAATCGGCAGGGTCTCTTCAAACGGAATCTCGTTTCCGTTCTCGTCCGTCAGCGGCTTGGCGAATACAGCTGTGCCGCTGTCCGTGTTGACGATAGCCGACGACGGTACCATCAGGCAGCCGTAGGACGAGGCCGTCGTGATTTTATATTCGATAGACATGCCGCTGTAAATTTTCTGTCCCTCCAGCGGATCCACCGAAATGACCGCCTTGAAGGTCGGCATGCTGCCCTGCCCGTCACCGGAGCTCTGTGTCGGCTCCAGCGCTACCGACTGCACCTCGCCGGTCAGCGAAATCTCGGAGCCGTCCGACGCGTACATCGTCATAGTCGCCTGCTGTCCTTGCTGCACCGAGCCGATATCCATCGAGGAGACCTCGGCGTTGACGACAATATCATTCAAATCAGCAACCACAACGAGCGTCTCCGAGCCGGTCGCCTCCTGTCCTTCAACCGCGTTCAGGCTGACAACAATGCCGTCCATCGGAGAGGTAACGGTCGAGTTCTGAATCTGCTGCTGCAGTTCGGCAATGTGTGCCCGCTTTTCGTTTGCAGCCGTCTTTGCACTGTCAACCGTGCGGTTTGCCGCCGCAATACCATTCTGCGCGGCTGCAATCTCATCCTGAGAAGCGTCACTCGACAGGGACATGATAAGCGCACCGCCGTTGTAGGTGCTGTAGCTTGTGCCGTTCAGCTTGATGATCTCGCCGCTCATCTGTGCGGTGACGGCTTCCTCGCGGCTGTATTCCAGTGTGCCCGCGTTCGCCGGATAGATCGCACCGAGGCGCCCGGCATTGATCGTCGCGGTGGCTGTCATGCCCTTTGTCAGCGAACCGGGGTTATTCACCGTAATGCCGACGCGGATAACACGCACACCCTCACTCGAAATCTGCTGTGCTGCCTCGACCGACGATACCGTACCGCTCACCTCGCTCATCGCAGAAGCGATGGATACCGTGGCCGACTGTCCGGTGCGAATGCTGCGGGCATATTCGGCGCTGAACGCCAGCGTCAGCTTCATCTGGCGGTCATTTACCATGTAGCCGATGACCTGACCCTCGCTCACCTGCTCACCGACACGGAAGGACACATCCTTGTCGTCCGAATCCTTGGCCGGAATCAGTTTGCCGGTAAACGGCGCCGTGATGTGCAGACGGCTCAGTTTTCTCTGCGCCGCGCTCAAGTCGGACTGTGCCTTGGAGACCTCCAGCTGCGCGTCCGAGACACCGCGTTCCGCCTCGGTCAGTTCCTTTTGTGCATCCGCAAGCTCCTTGCGGGTTTCGGTCGGGTCGATCACCAGCAGCGGATCGCCGGTGTGTACCTCGTCGCCCTCGGCGACCAGCACCTGTGTTACCTTGCCCTTAACCTCCCGGCCAAGTTCCTCGCGTTTTTTTGCAGCAGTAACGCCGCTTCCCTCTATGTAGGTCTCCAGATCGCCGCAGCTGACCATAGCCGTGGTCTGCGTCACGTCCTCCGTACCCGCATCGCGGGATTTCACCACAGCCCAGATGCCACCGCCAAGCAGCAGCGCAACTGCCGCCGCCGTAATGCCGATACGCGCGCCCTTGCTCAGTCTGCGCTTTTTGCGATTCATTTTGTCTGCGTATTTGTTGCGCTTGGGCAACACCTCGGCTGCAGGCTCTGCCGTGATTTCATCCTGTACTGCAGGCACTGCCTGCGTCTGCTCTAAAGGCGGTTCTTCCTGTTTCTTGTGTCTGTCGAATAACCTCTTCTCGTTTTGACTCATACTATGATGTCCTTTCTGTTCTCTATCCATTATTGATAAAGCGGCATAGCCGCCTTATTCCCACGTAAATCTGTGCTTGCAAAAGGTTAAGGCAATACCGCACAATTAAAGCGGCGGTGCTTTGCGGAAATTCTGTGCCCTGACTTCGTTGTGATTTCACGGTAATACACAAAGTATTACCGCAAAACCACGCCTCGTCAGAACGCAAAATTTACACGCAAATCACTCTTGTTCAATTATGCGGTATTACCTTAAGCATCCTAATTTGAGTGAATATGACTTTTTCAGCGGCACCTCCACTGCCGCTTCCGATCGCTGTCAGACTTTCTCGGAATGCGTTCCCGTGTCCGCATATTGTACATCTGTGCATCGAACATATATCACCATCATATTAGCATATTGCACAAATCCTTGCAAGACATGTTTGCTTACAATTTAGTGAAAAACACATCCGGACGGCTGGTGACGGGCGGAAACGATAAGTTAGAATAAACTAACCCATCTGCAGTATATACCGTAACTAATAAGGCTGTATCTGTCTGTGCTTTCCTTTATTATATGAGCAGAGCAGGTTTTATGCGCTGTCCAAAAGCAAATTTTCAACGCTTGTTTTCCTGCGCTGGCAAAACGCGTTTGCTTATCATATTTTCTGGCTTCCGTCACAGCATTTGCATCTCATATTTCGACCTTTGGTGCGCAACCTACTATCAGCAAAACCCAACACACTAAACCGAATCGAAAAGGAGCGAACAAACATGACTAACACGAAAAATGGTTCTAATCAGGGCATGGTACCGGAAGCACGCGCGGCAATGGATCGCTTCAAAATGGAGGCAGCTGCCGACCTTGGTGTTTATTCGCCACAAAAACTGCGGTGATTTTTGAGGTCAATAAACACCAACGGGGGGTTGGTGTTAACCACCTTAAAGATTGACTGCTTTGTTGACTTCACGGATGGCCTCTCCGTTCATCTCGCCGATGAAGCGATAGAAGATGCGGATACTCTGGCGGTACGAAGTCCGAGGGCTTGCCATCTTCTTACCCTTCGGTAAAATCTTCTCGCCGATTTCAATACGCTCGACAAAGGTATGCAGGATGTCACGATCCAGCTTTTCAATATGAGAGTATCGCTTGGCAATATCAAAGAACAGTGTATAGGCATTGCGGATGCTCTGGTCTTCCGAGGTGTCCGTAAGCAGCTTCTGCCGCTGTTCCTCCAGTGCCTGCCGTTCCTTGCCAAACCGCTCCATCATTTCGTCGAGCAGCTCATCGCTCAGATTGCCTGCGGCGTTATCCCGATAAGCCCGCTCGATCATTTTAATGATACGCTTGGACTTGGTTTCGATGTCCGCAAGCGTCTGCTCTTTATTCTCCACACCCAGTGAAGCATTCGCCTGCCGGATGGCTTCCTGCGTAATCTGCTCAATCTCCGCTTCGTCAAAGGACAGCAATGCATTGAGGTCACAGCGAACGATTTCGAGCAGATCCTCATATTTGATACGTGCACCGTGCTGACAGCGGTTTATCGTGCGATTCGCCAGATTGTTGCATACCAGATACCAATATTTCTTTCGCTCACCCTTGTAGACCGAGCCGCCGGAGCACATCGCTGCACCGCAGTGCGCACAGTATGCGATACCTCCGAAAATACTGTGTCGGAATGATGGGTTTGCTGCATTCGCCTTGGTGTTTTCGCTCAAAAAGTGTTCCGCCAAATCGAACTGCTGCTGTGTTACCAGCGGTTCATGGGTGTTTTCAGTGATGGCCCAGTCCTCTTGCGGCACAGGCAGTTTCTTCTTGGACTTGACATTGACCTTTCGCGTCTTGCCGAGAATGGTATGCCCCAGATAGACCCGATTGCGTAAAATACGCTTGACCGTCGTGTAATTCCAAAAATCAGATGCTCGTGCAGCACCGCGGTCAGTGAAGTTATCTCGAAACTCCACACGATATTTCAGCGGCGGACATATACCGTCCTCGTTAAGCTGCTTCGCAATACTGCGGCAGGATTGTCCCTCGGCCGCCAGCGCGAAAATCCGCTGTACGACCGGCGCGGTGTTTTCATCCGGGACAAGCTGGTCAGTCGTGCGTTCGGCCTTGCGGTAGCCATACGGCGGGCACGCAGCGTACTTTCCTTTTTTGCGCTTCATGTCGAGCGTCTGCTTGACCTTGCGCGAGGTATCACGCAGGTAAACATCGTTCATAGCAAACTGGAACGGTGCCATCAGATTATCGCCCATAGAGTCAAAATCGTTGCCCGGTGCCAGATAGTGAATACCATGCTCCGGGAAAAAGCGTTCCGCGTAGTAGCTGGATTCGGTCATATCACGGCCCAGACGGGACAGGTCTTTGGTAATGACCGTGTTCGCTTTCCCTGCCGCCAGGTGATTGAGCATTGCCTGAAAGCCCGGGCGTTCAAAGTTGCCGCCGGAGTATCCGTCATCTACGAACTCGCTCACAATGATGATGCCTTGTTTTTTACAGTAGTCCCGAATAATCTCGCGCTGGTTGGTGATACTTTCCGATTCGTTACCGTATTTCTTTTCTTCGTCAGACAGACGCAGATAGCTGTCAGCCAGCTTCAAGTGGTTCGTCATAATGTTCTCCTTTCCCGAACCACTCATTTACATACCTTTATTATATCATCTACTTGGCTGAGTGGCTAATTTTGATGTCTTGTTTGGCCGTGGTAATGATTTCCTCGACTACAACATCCTGTGGTGTCTTGCTTTGCGTGAACACCCGTTCGATCACATAGGTTGCAGGCCCTATCTGATATAAGTTTTCCTTGTCTTCCAAGTTATCACCTCTCGGATAAGTATTTCCTAAAAAGGGATTATTACTCTCTAAAATACGGTTTTATTGTAAAGTGGAGCCGCCGTATACACAGCGGCTCCGCTATTCTTCTATTGTCGGCGTTTGTACCCGTATCCTGTTCCTGATGGACTGTCTGTTGTGACAGGACACCGTATTCGGCACATTGGCACGCTCGCTCCGGAACCTCCTCTCTGGAGGTCGTGGCCTGCTTCCCCTGTGCAGTATCTAATACGGACGCTCATTCGGTTTTCAAGGTGCAAAGGCGAGAAAGGCTGAAAATAGCCCTTACCAGCCTTTCACAGAGGACAACAAACTGTTATCCTCTGTGAAGGATCGGCAAGGTTGCTTATCACAGTTCAAAACGATCAAGAATGGCTTTCACCAGCTTGAATTGCAGTTCCTGGTACAAGTCTTTGTCAAAGAGGGTATAGACCGTGCCGCTGGCATCGTACAACTCAAACTGACTGAGTTTCAGCATATACCCTTGATAATGTCGCAGTATCTTCTCAAGCGCTGTATTATCGCCGTTTTTCGCCTTTACGATGGTGTCCAACGGCACACGGCGGATGACCGCTCGGTTATATTTCTGATTGTTTTTCAAGTAATTCCCTCATTTCTTTCAGTGCTTTGGTTCTGGCTGATTGTATCGTACTTCGCATGACATGAAACCGTTCGCCAATTTGCTGGTCAGTCCAATCGCAGAAATAGGCAAGCAGAACGATTTGTCGTTTTCGTCTTGAAAGCTGGCGTAATGCCTGTGCCAGTGCATCATCGGTGATATTTATTGGTAACTCCAAATCATCAAACAGGCATTGTTCCAACGGGCAGATTGGGTCGTTATGTATCGGCTCAAATAACTGGCCGTCCGGCAGTTCCGAAAACAAAACTTCCGTTGCATGGTGCCTTCGTTTGGCTCTGTACCAATCCCTTGCGAAATTCCGAAGGACAGTTTTGCAGAAGCTATCGAACTTGCCTTCAATACGGGAAATGTCTTTATCAGACCACTGCATAGTCCACACCCCCTTTCCGCGCATGGCGTTGATGGGGAGGTGCTGCTTTTGTCCTGATACTGACTAATACGATTCGGAAAAGCAGAATGCCAATCTTGCCGGTTAAATTTCAAAAAAAATTTGGAGTGCAGAATATATGAATGATACAGTCAAATATCATTAAAGCCAGTGTGAAGATACAAAAAAGGCAGAACGGATAACCGTTCTGCCTTTGATAAATGGCCTTTTATCATGTAATTCTGCCAATCATTTCATCGAACTGTGCCTCGGCGATGCGTTTAATTCCCAATTCGATGCAAAAGCCGCGACATCATCCCCTGGTACACCGATGTCATCCCGCACCATCAGACAACCCCAAAGCGAGAGCGCCTTACCATGCAAGTGATTCTTCCCTATTCTTTCAGCCATAACTCCGTATCAGTTCAATAGAGTCCATATCGTCCGACAGAAAGGGAACTCCCTCGCCGCTGCGTGAGCGCTGAAAATGCATCTCCTCGCCCGAGGGGGAAATAAGGATTGGAAAACTGCCGCTGAGGGAGGTGCCGGTACCGGCGGAAAGCTCCAGCCGAAGGCAGTCATCCTCCATGCGCCACACGCCGGAAAAGACCCGTGTCAGTTCTGTATTGTCCTCAAAGCGGTGGTACAGCTCGGCAATTCCGGCATACTCCGGGTCGCAGCCGCCATAGCGCAGATCCATCATCCAGTCATCGCAGACCCAGGTGCTGTCCGCCAGTCCCAGATCCGTAGGCGGCAGCCACCAGTTATCGCCCGCCGGCTCCCAATCCTCCGGATAGTCAAGGCCTGTAGTAGTGCCAAAGACTCCAAAATCCATCAGCATGGGGGCGTAGTTCACGCCGGTGGGCACGACGGGGCAGTCGGACGCATCGGTCAGCGGATACCACTTCACCTCCAGACCGTTGTTGGTCACAAAGTTGATCTCCGTGTCCGGCTCATCCGGCCACTCCTCATAATTCACGAATACCAGCACAGGCTGCGCGTATTCTTCCCGATAGAGGACCTCGTCCGCCACCGGCCACACTCCGTTTCCCTGTGACTCCCATGTCACATGGTTCACGGCGAGGCTGGTGTTCTCGTCCCGGGGGACAATGCAGTAGAGCTTACCGCTCTCTCCGCCGAGTATACGCTCCGCTGGGATTTCCAGCAGAAACGGCAGCTCAGAAACAAGACTGCCGCTGTTTTCGAGCAGCCAGTCCGTCATCGACGAGCTATCGTTCGGCTCGCGCTGACCGAGGTAAGCCACCGCACCGGCTAGCTGGTCATCCTCTGCCATACACGCCCTCAGCAGGTCAAGTCCCGACTCCGCTTTCTCTGAATCGTCTGGATCCTCCTTTGGTTCAGACACATTGTCCTTTCCGTCGGAAAATGCTCCTGCCATGCTGCTGCCGTCTTCCGGCGGCGACGGCTCGCTTTGTCCGCCGCAGGCAGTCAGGCTCAGCGCCAGTGACAGGCTGACAAGCGCCGCAAAAAAACGGAGCAGAATCAACCGTTTCATTTGTCTGCCTCCTTTCAGGCAACACCGCACAAGGAAGGCGACGGCTCCTTGCGCGAGTTCCGTCCGCGCTGCCGCGGCTCCTTGAGCAGGCTCCGTCCGCGCTGCCGCGGTGATTTACGGAAATGATGCGGCATGGTTTAGAATTTTCCGCTGCGCCCGCTGCCGCCGCCACCGCTGCAGCTGCTGGTACCAGAGCTGCTGCTGTCATCGCTGCTGGAAATCTTGCTGCGAACCTCGGTGGTGTGGGTATAGCGGTCATACTGCTTGCTCAGCTGCAAGCCGCCCGGTGCAACATACTCGTTTGCCTCGACTTTCTGATGTACGGTTTTCATGCTGCGCTTTAAGAACAGACAAATCGCGCCGGACAAGAAGCAGGAGGCTACAACGGCAATCGCAATCAGCAGTGCCGGACTTTCCCGCACGGGTTTTCCTGCGTCAGCCCGGGTCAAGTACTCGTCGCAAGTGCTCAGATAATTGGAAACGCCGCCATACCAGTCATCTTCCTTGAAGTTGCCCAGGAATGCCTTTTCCAATTTTTCCTGACCGTAGCTGTTAAAGGCGGTTTCCGCATACGTACCGTAAACAAACATGGCGTAATCCCGCTCCGCCATGCTCAGCAGAATGATAATGCCGTCCCGGTCATCGCCCATACCCAGTTGATCTCCGTGGTAGAGCTGATACGTGGTTTTGTAAACACCGCCGCCGTCGCTGTACACGGTGTAATCATCTACAAACGCAACGTAGACACCGCAATGATGGCGCAGGGAAATTTCCTTTGCCTGTGCCTCCAGCTCCGCCCGCTGGGTATCTGTGAGCATGTGGCTGTGGTCGAACACATAGCTCATGCTCTCGCTTTTCAAGGTCCGGGGCACATTTGGCACCGCCGTGGTGGGCGTTGCCGCCGGCTCCGGGTCCGGTTCCGTCTCGCTGGGCGGGCAATTCGCGTTGATATACTCCGTCACGGCATTCATCATGGCATCGGTGGCTTGAATCAGTGCCGTTCCGCTCATGGTCACGTCTTCCCCGTTCCATGCCCGCTCCGCCATGTAAGGTGCCACCGCATCATATACGGTATCCGCCAAATCCTGCTCGCTGCCCCGGGTCTGGCTCAAAAAGGTATAAATGCCCCAATCGTCTTCTGCCAGTGCATAGGTTCCGTCCGGCTGCGCCCGCATCAGCAGCGTCAGGGAAACGCCGTCCCGGTTCTCGCCCCAACCATAGCCGCTGTTTTCATAGACGTATTCCGCAATGTCCATGACGTCGGTATCCGCAGACACGTCCTCATCGGTAAATACGTCAATCCGCAGGTCCATCTGCAATTTTTCCGAAAGCTCCGGCAGGGCATGCTCGCCCATGTAATCCAGCTCCACGGAGCCAAGGGAATCGGTCTCGTCATAAATCACACCGTATTCCGACACCGCCATGGCAGGAACACACAGTGTCAGCGCCAACAGGAGCGCCATCAGCAAAGCTGTGAATTTCTTGTTCATGTCCGCCCCTCCTTATCGCAGCATCAGCACTGAGACAATCGTTCCCAAAATCGACAGCGGTGCGGCAATGGCGGCAAACAGCCCCCAAAACCGTCCCCAACTCATGGGAAGGTCGCCCACCAGTTTTCCGGTCTGTCCGTTCATGGCAAAGGTAAAGTCCTTGCCGTGCCACTTCGTGTTCAGCATCCACACCGGCATCAAGGCATAATGCACCTTGCCGCGCTGTAGACTGGAGCTGCCGCCGGTTTGAATGCAGGTATCATAACCTCTCACGCTGCTCCGCAGCGCTGCGTCCAAGGTTCCCTGACAGCGCTGATCCGCCCGCTCCCGGCTCTGCTCCACGGTGACGTCGAATTTATCCGCCAAATACCCGGGAAGATAGGCCGTGGAGAAGGGTTTCAGCTTTTTGTAGTCATAGGGTTCGATAGAATCCATGTGGTCATCCGGCATTTTACTGGACGCATCCACCGGAACCTTTTCAAAAGTCACTCTGCCGGCGCGGTAAACGTCAAAATGTTTTGTCTCCGTGATTTCATAATCCCCGGAGGTGTAGGTGCGGGAGCGGGTTGCCTGATAATGGGCATCGCCCTCCGCCTCGCCGTCAAACATCCAGAACGGAACATAAATGCCCTGAATTTTCTGAATATGGTTTTCGTTGGTGAAACTCTTGGGCAGGAAAATTTTTCCCACGCAGTGCTCTTTCAGCGCCTTGACGGCGTCCTCTTTGCTGTACTTGAAGGGGATAATGAAATCCGGTTTCAGCTGACCGGCAAACTGCCCGGGCACCACGGTGGGGTTGCCGCAATAGGGACAGGAGGTTGCCGCTGTGCTGGCATCGCAAATCAGCTCCGCGCCGCAGCTCGGGCAGCTGTATGCCTTCATACTTTCCCCCTCCTCGCCCCAGTCCTCGCTGAAGCCGGAGGTATCCCAGTCTCCGCCGTCGGCGGATGCTTCCTGTTTCTCTGCAGCCTGTTTCTCTTCGGCCTTTTTCTCCTCTGCCTGCTGCGCTGCCGCAGCCTTTTCCTCCTTCTCTGCGTAAAGTGCCTCAATCTCCGCGACATCGTAGCTGGCACCGCAGTAATCGCACTCCAGCTTGCCGGAAGCGCCTACAAAGTGCAGCGGTCCAGTACAGCTGGGGCATTGATAGTTGGTTACCTGTGCTGGCATAGATGGTTTCACCTCTTTCATTTTCTCCCATAACGGTGTCCGCAGATGCGGACACCGTTTCCTGTATTGCGGTCAGGGAAAGTCTGCCCTGAATCATTCCGCATTTACTTGATCGTCATGCTGCTCAGGATGACATCAGGCGCCGTGCCCGGCGCGCAGTCCAGCTTTCTCAGTCCGATGGACAGCGCGCGTCCGTCATCGATCTGCGCGACGTACTCGATCCAGTCGTAGCCGATGTACTTGTAGGTACGTCCGTGGAAGGTGATGCCGCCGATCTTGCGGTCCGCAATATCCTGATAGTTTTCGAACTTGTCCTTGTAGTAGTCGAAGTCCTCCACCTTGGCCTGCACCTCGAAGTCAATGGCACCCGCGCCGAAGGCCGATGGATCATCGTTTGCCACCAGGCATTTCTTTTGCTCGTCATACGACCAGCCGGACTTCGGAATCTTCGCCGTGATCTTGACCTGCACATCGTCATGTGCAAACTGAGTCACAGTTGCAGAGAAGTCCTTCGTTCCCCCGCTTGCGACGGAGGCCTTATCCGCCTCAGCTGCCTCGGCCTTCACCGTGTCGAGATACTTCTCGATGGCCTCCGTGCCGGAGAAGCCGCTCGTGTTGTACGCGCTGACCGTGAAAACATTCGGTTCCTCTTCCGCGAAATTGACATAGATAAAGTGGTTTTCGTCATCCTTGGAGATCCATTTGTAGTAGCGCTGGTTTCTCTTCATGTGGTCGCTGTACTCTTCCTTGACGAACTTTCCCTCTACACCGAAATAATCGGCAATCTCCTCGTAGGTGGTGTCAAAAATGTTGTTATTGACCTCGTTCATCCAGACATAGCCCTTCTGCACCTGCTCCTCGGTCACGATACCGGTGCCGCCAGGAGCGCTCTTGCCTGCCGCCGTGCCTGCATTGCCGCTGTCCGCCGGTGCATCTGCACCGACAGCATCCGGCATGGACTTGCCCGCCTCGATCAGCGGCAGATACCAGCTGCTGTAAAGGTTAGGCCGCGAGTCTTCGTCCATGTCATCCCAGACGGTGCCCCACGGACGCAGATAGATCTCATAATAGAACTCGTCGTCGCCGTTTTCATACCAGCCTTCAATCCGGATCAGGTTCTCATAATCCTCCAGACCGGGATCTATGATCCAGTCTGCGTGCTCCAGATCCACGTCCGTGAAGTGGCCGCTCTCGGATGTCAGCGTGCCGTGTTCGCCGGTGCCGGATGTGCTCAGACTGACCGAAGCCTCGGCCATCAAATCATCCTTTGAATAGTCCTCGTCCCAGAGCTTGACGGTGCCGGTCTTATCCGCGCCAATGTCGATGCTGCCGCAGATGTCCCACCATTCGCCCTCCATGTCCTCGTAACCGCCCGAGCAGCTGCTCATCGTCCACCAGCCGTACCAGTCGCCGTTCCACCAGTCGAGCAGCGCATCGCCGGTTGCTGCCGCTTCGGAGCCGCCCTCCTTCCGGAAGGTTATGGTAACCTCATTACCCCAGAGGTCGGTCAGCGTGATCATACCGTCCTTGAGCGTGCCGTTGCTCTCCAGGCTGTCCCGGGTCAGCTTCAGCGTGCCATCGCTCTCGAGCGTCCACTTGATGTCGGTCGCGTCGCCGCCCAGACAGAACACGCCCTTGCCGCCGTCCTTCAGTTCGATGTAGCTCTCACCTTCATCAAAGATCTCACTCAGACTGAACCAGTTGCTGCCGTCGCCGGAGTACTCCTCGCCGATGTATTTTCCGAGATTCGGATCATCGGATGCTCCGCCTCCCTTGCCGCCGCAGGCGGTAAGAGAGAGTATCAGTATCATCACAAGAGATAAAACTTTTTTCATTTCTTACTCCTTTTACCGTCGGTTATATCAAACCACTGTGTTTCGCGCCTATCATTCTTCACGGCCGCGCCGCTCAGTTTCGCTGGATCACGTTGCCGTTCTTATCCGTAAATTTTCCGGTGGCGATCTTGATAAGATCCACGAGCCAGCCGATGCCGAATAGACCGCCGGTAAACAGATAGAGCACGCCCGTGCCGATCTTGCCTGCATAGAAGCGATGAATTCCGGCACCGCCGACGAAGATGCACAGCAGCAGGAGCGTCAGCCAGTTCAAGGGCTTGTCCGCGCCGGACGCGACTGCCGGCATCACATAGTCCGCAACCGCCTCGTCGGCAAGGATCTTCTTGATGGTATCGGTCACTCCATCAATGTACTGACCCTGCAGCATCGGTCTGCTGGCAACTCCCTTGATGCCCTTGCGCATAACGCTGTTCTTACCGACATCAATACCGTTGATCGTGGCGCTGCTGCTCTGTGTAACCGGCGTGATCTTGATGTGCGTGCCGTTCTTGACGTGGAGCCAGATGGTAACATCCAGGTTCGGCTCCTTTGCGAAAACGATGCGCTCGCCAGGAACGCCGCCCTTGATCGAAAACGGCATCTGGAACGCCGTTGCATGGGCATTCAGCTTGTTATAGATCTCCTGGATCGTCATTGCATTAGGAATATCGAATTCACGAGGAAAGGTTGCGGTCATAGAGTCCTTCAAATTTCCAGTCAGGTTAGCCATAATCGTTTCCTCCTCAAATTTTATTTACTGTTGATACCTTGGGCTTCTCCCATAGGCTCTCGTTATTTCTGTTACGGTCTGCGGGCAGTGATCAGGGGCGGGGAGAACCGCAGTATTCGCAGAATTTTCCTTTGTTTGCGCCGCCGCAGGCAGGACAGGTCCAGCGGTCTGCCGCAGAAGCGGCCTGCTCAGCTTCGTTCGTCATGGTGTCCCTTTCCGGTGCAGCGCTGATGGGCTGTTTTTCTCTGTATGCCTCATTCAGTCTTTGGCAGATCTCCTCACCCATCTGACGGTATTTGCGGTATTCCGCACAATCCTCCGGGTCAACGCGGCCTGCACTGAGCCTTTGGGGATGACCCATCGGGGAACGGCTCATCGGAGCGTGCTGCGGTTCATAGTACACAGAGCTGCTGTTAAGCGGGAAGCGCATCTCGTCAAAATAGGGATGACGGACGGTGATGATAAGGAAAAAGTCGTAGGAATACTCGTAGCGAGGCGGAACATAGCTCACGTCCTTGCCGTCTGCGTCCTCGCGCGTCAGCTCCGTGCGATTCTCATCAATGTCCAGCCGGCATCCGGTGATGGCATCAAAGTCCAGAATATCGGGATTGGCCTCCGCCAAATCCCGTGCGCGGGTGACAGTGAACCAGCGATGCTCCTCATCGAGCAGCACCTTCCGTTCTTCGCCAAACGAGCGGGTGATGCAAAACTGCGCTGCTTTTTCCCGATTTTCCTCACGATAGGCAAGCTGACCTTTGATGTCCTCCACCGTGGAACGGCGGCGGTCGCTGAACCACGGCGAGAGCTTTTTCGCACAGTTCTTACAGAGATTGCCGTCCTCCAACTTGCGGTTGCCGAGAAGTCCGATCTTTTCACCGCATATATCGCAGTATTTCTTATCAAATAAGCCCATGATCTATCCCTCCTGTTCCTGTATTTTTTGGAATATCACCGTTTTCTCGCTGTCGTCCGGACGCTCCAGCTTCAGCACCAGCGTTCCGCTGCCCTCGCCGCTCCCCGCTTCGTGACCAAAATCCTCGATTTTACCGAGAGGAACACCGTCCGGCGTCGCAAGCTCGCGCTCCTCCGGTTCAAGCTCTGTCCAATCCGCCTTGCCCGGCCGGAGGTAAGTGAAATACAGCGGAGATGTTAAAACCGTTTCTCCATCGGCGCGGAGGACAATGCCGCTCTCCTCGCCGATGACCGCCTGCCAGCGGCCATTCTCACCTTCCCATGTTCCCTCCAGCACGGGCCAGAGGTCGGAATTGTCCACATAGGTGCGGTCGCCGTCCAGCAGGAAAGCGGTGTCCGGATTTTCCATACCGTTTCCCCCATCCATGATCCGGTCTGTGACAAAGTGCTTATAGAGCCCGGAAAGGGTAATTCCCACGAGTATCCCCGCCAGAAAGATCCGGATCATTCGGTGCTTCATCCCACAATATCCCCATCGTCAAAGGGATCGCCGCACTCGGGGCAGAATTTCGGGGGATGCCGAGGATCAGCCGGCTCCCATCCGCACTTGTCACACTTATACTGCGGAACGCCGGCAGGCTTTTTCGCGCCGCACTCAGAGCAGAATTTGCCCTTGTTCACCGCACCGCAGGAGCACTTCCAGCCCTCATCCGCAGGAACGGGCTTGGGGCTGCCGCATTCGGGGCAGAACTTTCCGTTGGCGGTGGCGCCGCAGCTGCACTTCCAGCTATCGCCGGCAGGCTTGGGCTCGGGCTTTTTGCTGCCGCAGTTGGGACAGAAGTTGCCGGTGATGCCGCTCTGGCCGCAGGAGCAGGTCCAGCCCTGCACCGCCGGAGCGGGAGCAGGCTGCGCCGCCTGCTGCATCTGCTGTTGCTGCTGTCCCATCTGGAAAAGGCTCTGGGCATTCATGCCGCCGGCCTGACCGGCCATGCCCATTCCCATAAAGGCCATAGCGGGGCCTGCGCCGGTGTTGGCGGCTGCCGCCTTCATCGCTTCACCCTGCGAGCCGACAAGGTGCGCCGCCGCACGGGTGGGATCCATAAAGGCTGCATTGCGCTGCAGCTCCTTGATCATCTGCTCATCTTCCTCGCTGGCCTTCACGCTGGAAACGCCGAAGGAAACGATCTCCATGCCGCGCAGGTCGCGCCACTTGGAGGACAGCTGTTCATTGAGCGCATCTGCCAGCTCCAGCGTATGGCCGGGCAGAGCGGAGTAGCGGATGCCCATCTCGCTGATCTTTGCAAACGCAGGCTGGAGCGCGGTCAGCAGCTCGGTTTTCATCTGGCCTGCGATATTCTCGGTCTTATAGTCCTCGCCGACGTTGCCGCAGACGTTGGTGTAGAACAGCAGCGGATTCTTCAGCCGGATGCTGTACTCACCGAAGCAGCGGATGCCGATATCGAGATCGATGCCCGCACGCTGGTCCACTACGCGGAAGGGAACAGGACTGGGGGTACCGTACTTGTTGCCCGTCAGCTCCTTGGTATTAAAGTAGTAGATGCGCTGATCCTTTGGAGCCTCGCCGCCGAAAGTGAAGCGCTTGCCGATGTTTTGGAACACGCTCTTCACGCTGTCGCCCAGATCGCCGGAAAAGATACTCGGCTCGGTGGACATATCATAGGTGTACTCGCCCGGCTCGGCACATACATCGACCACCTTGCCCTGCTCCACAATGAGCATGCACTGTCCGTCCGCAATGGCGATCATGGAGCCGTTGGTGATGATATTGTCATCGCCCTTTGTGTTGCTGGATCGGCCCGTGGCCTTTTTCCTGCCCTTCACTGCCAGCACGTCCGAGGGGATGGACTCACAATAAAAGTATTCCTTCCACTGGTCGGCCATCACGCCGCCCGCTGCGCCCAATGCCGCTTTGATAAGTCCCATAATCTTCGTCTCCTTTTTTATCTTAGTCAGCGCCGCGCAGTGAAAGCTGAGCGGCACTGCCCTGAAATCCTTTTTGAATGACTGCTGCTCCGCCGCCGGGGCTGCGAACCGCTGTTACGTCTCCGTCAGGAAAGTGTGTTCGCTGACAAAGAACGGATCCTGATCCGTAACAGGCCAGGTAAACCAGCTCTCATCCCACGGCCGCTTCATAAACAGGCACAGCCTTGCGTTCTTCTCCGGAATGGAAAGTGAGAACCACTGCGGCTCGTCAATCCGGAGTGTACCCTCATACAGCACCGTATCCGTGATCCATTCTCCCAGCGTGCCGTCCGCATTCTGCTCGGCACTGCCTGTGCAAAACTGGATATCCGTCTCGTACCAGCGCCCTATCAGCAGCAGCCTGTTTTCCCCGCCGTTCTCCAGTACGGTCACAGGGAGCGCCGCCAGCGGCTTTGCCACCTCTGCCGGCGGGTCCCGCCAGTAGAACATCAGCGCATCGTCCGGCTCGTCCGCCATAGTCTGCGTCAGCGCCTCCGGCATGAGGCTCTCCTCGCGTGTATAAATGGCGGTACAGGCTGCCGGCGCGTCATATTGCTGAAGGTACAGGGTATTCCGGTCTGTCAGGGAAACACGAAACTCCGTATCAGATTCTTCGGCGTAGAGCCGAGCAGACCAAAGCTCGTTGGGAAAGCCGTATAGCAACGGCTCATCCAGCTTTTCCGTCAGCAGGTTCTTCTCCGTCTTGTATTCCGGTGCATCCGTATCCAAAAGCCGGGCGTTGTAGTAGTCTGCATGCAGGTTATAGCCGCCCTCATCATCGGACCACCAGCGCTCAATGTTCAGCAAAGAGGCCATATGCATCTCCTCCGGGCTGAACTCGTCGCCCTCCGCTTCTCCGGCGCTCATCCGCCAAGCCCCCTCCAGGTCCGCCATGCAGAGTTCCCCACCGGAAGCCGGCCGTTCCGCCGGTTCAAAATAGAAACGGTTCCCATACGGGGTTTCCAGCATCACGGAGCCTTCTTTCTCTATCCGTCCGTCCATAGTAACGGATTCTCCGTCAGTATCCTCTCCGGTCAGCCGCAGGGCATTGTCCGCCCCCAGCCACCATTCGGCGTTTATCAGGTAGGAGGCATAGCCAAAGCCCAGCACCTCTCGGAACAGCGCTGTTCCGTCCTCATTAAGGTAGAGGTCCGCCCACCATTTTTCCGTAGGCATGGTGCTGACCTCCGTGCGGCCAAAGGAGGGATTGTAGGACTCATGCCGCACGGCAGTCCAGTAAGTAGCATCAAACGGTGCCGACTGCGGCGATGGACCGCCTTTTCCTTCACCGATGCCGGAGAGAGGAGTGGTGGTATCCGGCCGGCCGGTGCAGGCACTCAGACTGAGTACCTGCAGCAGCGCTAGCACCAGCGTAAGACATCTCTTTCCCATAGCGTCATCCCATGGAACCTGCGCCGTGACCGGCAGACAGCTGCATGGCGTCCTCCTTTCTCGCATCATCCGTGAGGCTGTCGAAGGGCTTCCCTGTTCCGGCTGACACAGAACACGAATCGCCCGAAACCATCAAAACTGTTATCGATAGGTGCGACTCCAGTTTTCGCTGCCGCCGGATTTGGTATAATCATGACCGTTGGCGGCCTCCATGGCGTACCAGTATGCCCAGTGGGTGTCCGGCACGTCCGCAAAGGTTCGAAGCTCACCGATATGGCTGCGGATATAGGTCTGATCCGCGCTGCGTTCCAGCAGACGGCAGGTGACCGCCGCTACCTCCGCTCGGGTGATGGAGTGCTCCGGCTTAAAGGTTCCATCCGCATAGCCGGTGACCCAGCCGCGGGTAGCTGCAAAGTTGATATATTTGACTGCCCAGTGGGTGTCCGGCACGTCGGTGAAGCTCTTGCTGCCCTGAGTCAGCTTTTCAAAGCGGCTGGCAATGGCGGCGAACTCAGCGCGGGTCACAGGAGCGTTGGGACGGAAGCTGCCGTCCGTATATCCGGTGACGATGCCGAACTGCTGCATATAGCCGATGTAGTTGGCCGCCCAGCAGTTCTTCGCCACATCGTTGAAGGTGCTGGAATAGGTCTTATCCGCCTCGATCTGCTCGGTCAGCAGACGGGCGAACATGGTGGTCACCTCGGCGCGGGTCATGTTGCGCTCCGGTCCGAAGGTACCTTCGGCGTAGCCTACCAGAAAGGCGGTGTGGTCGCGCCGGTTCAGCTCCGCCGCCCTGCGGTTGACGAAGGTCACCGGAGAATAGGACTTGCCATTCATCGTGACGCGGGAACCGCTTACGGTCAGCTCATAAGTCTCGTCCGAGGTTACATAATCCTCCGGAGCAGCCTTTTCCAGCAGCGTATAGGTGCCGCTGCCGACCCTGGTGAAGCGCACGATGCCGCTGGCGTTCGAGGTGGCCTGATAGGCCTCCCGTCCCCGGCTGTCCTTCAGCACGAAGGATGCGCCGGCAAGGGGCTTGCCCAGAGCGTCGGTCTTGTTTACCGTGATGGACGCTCTGCTGGAGCCGCCGCCACCGCCGCCGGAGCTGCGGGTGTAGGTGTTGGTGAAGGTCATCTTCTCTCTCTGATCTTCCCTGTTATAGTCATAAAAGATGTCATTATCACTGACCTCTGCCGTGGCGGGGTAGAACTTAAAAGTATACTCCCGCTCGGGATTAGTCGGCGTTATATTGCCTGGGAAACCGCCCGGGAGAATAACGGTTCCGTCACCCGGCACGGAAGGGACCTGCTCGCGAGAGACAAACCAAACCTCGTCGGAGTAGCTCCAGTTGGCGGTACCGGCGTTCTTCTCCCTGACATAGAAGCCCTCGCAGACCAGATCACGCACCTGATCCGCCGGGCCGGAGATGACCAGTTTGCCATCGTAATCGCCCGCGCCGTTGGTGGTGACAGCAGCGGTGTAGAGATTGCCGTAATTTGTCAGATTACTGTTCCCTACATTAAAAATCTCCAGCTCGAAGTTCTCCTGTCCGGGAGCGGCGCTGCCGCCCAGCTTTACCGTCTTGGTGAAGGGGAGCTCATATCGGGTCTCGCTGTATGTATAGGTGTTGGTAAAGGTGGCCTTTTCGAGGTTATAGACAGCATCCTCCCCGTCGACCCGGTTAAAAGAGTAGGTGTAGGTCTGGCCGTCCTGGGTATTGCGGTTTACACGATACAGCGCGTCGGAATACGTCCAGCCGGCGTCACCGCCATTCTGCTCACGCAGATAAATGTAGTTTCGGCCAAAGCCGTCCGCACCGTCCAGATCTCCCGGAACCCTGAATTTGAGAGAATGCTCCGTAGTTCCCGCGCCGCTGGTGTTGATGTTCGCCGTGCCGAGCACCTGATAGATGGGGTTTCCTTCGCTGTCCTCATTGCCGCCCTTCAGCAGCTCAAAGGTAAAGCTCGCCTCGCCGGGGGCAATGTTGCCGCCCTGCTCCACCGTCTTTGTGATGGGAATCTCCACTTCGATGTCTGCTTTTTCATACGTGTTTGTGTCGGAACTGCCCGGCACCCTGCCCAACTCATCTGCCAGCGCCATAGGGACGAGCATTCCCATCACTGTCACAAGACAGAGCAGACGGCTCAGGAACTTCCCAGTGCTTTTCCGTTTTTTCATGTCGTTTCATCTCCTATTCTTTGAAATTCTTCCGGCTGATTCGGCGGGTGCTCTCCGTGGGTCGGAGACCTCCCCTGCCACAACATCGCCGCGCACCTGCAATGCTTTCGCACAGGCAATGCACAGATCCAGATCCTCGCAGATCAGAAAGCATCGGTCGCACACCAGTCTGCCGCAGACAGGACAATAGTTGAAAAACTCTGCGGCCTCCGCCGCGGCCTTTTCCCGTGCGGCCTCCCGTTCCCGCTCGTAAAGCGTGCGGAGGATCGTGCGCATCCCCTCCGACTCCGGCTCCGCGCCGGCTTTGGAAAAGCGGATGGGACTGCTGTGCCATATTCCACCGCATTCCTGGCAGCGAACGAGAAATCGAAACTCCTCTACGGTAGAGCAGTCTCCCATTGCTTCTTTCACGACCCGCTTCATCTATCCGTCCCTCCTCTCCGGGCAGTCCTTTCGATTGCGGCTTTGATGATTTATTCATATCAGTTTTTACAGGAAAAAAATATAGGCCTGAGTCATGTTTTGGGGGCGAAAACGCAAAAACATGACTCAGTCATAGACGCAATGCACAATAACAAACAGTGGTTATTGGTTATTTTCAACAATGAGGAAACAGCCCTGATTCGCGCGGCAACGCACCTTCCAAAGCGTTTCCTGCGCGGAAACCGAGGACATACGCCTCGGTTTCCGCGCAGGAACTTTCTTCCTTTATTTACCGCCGCCCTGAAGCAGCTCCTCCAGCCGCCCACAGCGCCGGAGAACATCCAGATATGCCTTCAGGCTGTCGTAGGAATTCACGCCCAGCTTGCTGTAGATATGGCTGTTATGCCCCTTTACAGTACCCACGCTGATAAACAGCAGGCCGGAAATATCCTTGACCGCATAGCCCTCGGCATAGTAGCGCAGGATCACGCGCTCCGTACTGGTCAGTCCCTTTGCCCGGTCGATCAACTCGGACACAAGGCTTTCCACCTGCCACGGCAGGGCATCCTCGGACGGTCTCTCCCGCAGACGGCTGTGAAAATAGGCCGTCAGCTCGTCGATCTCCCGAATGCCCGTAGGCTGCCAGTCCTGCTCCTGACTTCTAGCTGCGGCAAAGCCCTGCGTGATCGGCATGGAAAAGCGGCGGGAAAGTGCGGCGGCCAGCGCCAGCATCCCCACAAGAAAGCCGAGGGAACCCATCACCCAGCCGATGCGGGCACTCTGCGCCCGGTTGTGGTAGCCGCTCTCCGGCACCAGCGTTACTGCCGCCAGCGGATAGCCGTCCGCCAGCCGTCCGGGGATGATCTGATACTTGCCGAGATAGGCCGTATCGTTCCATATAAAGGTATCGTAGTCCCGGCCGCCGCGAATCTTCATCTCGCCCGAAGCCGACAGATTCGTTCCCTCCGTGCTGCCCAGCATGGCCTTGTCCAGAAGCAGGGTATCCCCGTTCATGGGCGCCAGCAGCATCACAAAGCTGCCGTAAGGGCCGGAGACCGTGCTGTGAGACAGTCCGAAGTAGAGCTCGCTCAGCTCCATACCGCAGACACCGCGCACCGTTCCGCTCCCGTCCCGCACAGGGACGCACAGCAGCGTCACGTTCTCCCAGGTATCCAGCAGTGGCACCCGCTCTGTCCAGAGACAGCCTCCGGAAAGCCGGTCGCCCTCCCACGTCATGACCTGCCGGTAGCCGGGGATCAGGGACGTATCAAGCTCCGGATTCCAGCGGTTGTGCAGCTGCAGGCCGTTTGCCCGTGCAGCATCCACCGTTCCCCGGAAGTAGGCTGTGCTGCCGCTCGGATGGGCAGAGCGCAGACCGGAATAGCGCAGATACACTCCCATGCGGGATGTTTTAGACTGCGGCAGCGATGTATTGGCTGTAGCATCCAGACAGAAATACACGCCGCTGCAGGTGCTTCCCGCCATAGTGGTCTCCAACGAGGGGATCAGCGCGGTCTCCAGTTCTGCGATAAGGGCCGGATCGTCATTCAGTGCATCGAAGGAGAGACTGCGGCAGGCAAGAAAGCGCTCCAGTTCTCCGCTGACCGTTTCGGAAAGCTCAATGCCCTGTGCAGAGAGCGCATCCATCTGCGCGGTGAAAAGAGCGGCGGTATTATTCTGCTGTAATGCCGCCGTTTCTCCAAACTGGCGCGCTGTGCGGGAGAGAACACCCGTCACGCTCAGCAGGAGCAGCGCGGCAGCCAGCATCGCCAGCGCCATGCACAGCCAGTACAGCACCAGACTTCTGCCGATACTGCGGTTGCCCGCCGAAATATCCGTTTTGGCCAGACGCCTGCTCTGCAGCAGCACAGCAATCCCTCCTTTCGCGTTTTTGTTACTTGTCATAGCTTTTCCGCAGCTCCTCCAGTGTGGTTTCCAGCAGTGTATCCATCGCATCTGCGCCCTGCTCCAGATACTGCGCCCGTCCGGCCGCCAGACGCAGACGCGCCATTTTTTCAAAGCGGGTCTCCAGTGACAGATAGTCCTCCCGCTGGGGCGGCACATAGAACGTATAGTCCTGCCTTGTTTTCAGAAAGGCCTCATACAGCGAAGCATACATAGGATCTGTCAGCGTTTGAATAGCAGCAGGCAGGTCGCGGTCAAAGCCCTCCTTTGTCACCGGCATATAGCCAAGCTCCGTAACAAAATCCACGTTCCGCTTCGGCTCGGTCAGCCACTTGAGAAAGGTCATGCAGGCTTTTTCGCGCTCCGGTGTGGATTTCACGGTACAGATTCCCGTTCCGCGCTGCATGACCAGCTTTTCTCCGCCCTCAAAGATAGGACAGGGCAGCGAAATGATCTCGACCTTTTCGGTGCGGTTGTTCTCATCGGTCACTACGTCGGAATAGTACAGCACACTGGCAGACGAGGCAACGGATGCGATCACATCGCCGGTGCGCAGCGGTTCGGTGGCGTAGCCGCTGCCCAGCCACAGTCCGCCGGTCAGCGCGGCTCTGGCATAAGGCTTCCACGCGCGGGTAAACGCAGGACCGAAGGCGATGCCGTCCTTGTCAAAAAAGTTCTCTCCCAGCGATTCCACACCCACCTGAAAGTAGTTGAAGTGGTAATCGTGGACGAAAAAGCTCTTGCCGCCCGACCATTCCGCATATCGCTCCGCCATCGCGTACAGTCCCTCCCAGGTGGACAGCTCGTCCAGCGTTGCGCCGGTTTCGGCGGCAAAGCGGTCGAAGGCCGTCTTGTTCACAAAGAGGATCTCCGTGGATTTTGCCAGTGGCAGAATGACCAGACGATCATCGACCGTCCCTTCCTCAATAAATTCCGGAAGGTAGGCATCCAGCTCCTCGTCTGTGAAATAGTCGTGATAATCCGCCAGAATGTTCTCATCCGGCAGGGCCAGCACGGTCTTGGGGTAGGATACGAACAAATCCGGCAGCTCGGGTGCGCCGGGGTCCTTGTAGGCGGCAGCCAACACATTTTCATGGATCACGCCGCTGTTGCTGACGCTGTCCACTCGCACACGAATGCCCTGCTCCTGCCCGACAGTACGGTTAAACTCATCCACCAGCGTATTCATGGGCGAGTTTACCTCGCCGCCGTAAACGTGCCAGAGGGTAATGGTAATCGGTTCTCTGTTGTTTTCCCCGCAGGCGGCGAGGCACAGCACAAGACCGGCAGCCAGCGCCGCCAGCATAAAAATTCGTTTTTTCATGGTTATGCCTCCTCGCACATGGGGAAATACTTCATTCTTCACGCCTGCTTTGTTCACAGGCGGCTGCTTTCAAAGAGAAAAGGGCGCGGGGGCGATGCCGCCGCGCCTCATTCTGCTGATAAACTGCTGCGCTCGTATTTACTTCATCGCGCGATGCAGGAACGTTACGATCTGCGCACGGGTGCAGGTATTGTCGGAGCCGAACAGGCCGCCGCCGATACCGCCGGTAACGCCGTTCTTCTCTGCCCATGCAACCGCTGCTGCGTAGTATGCGTCAGCCGCTACGTCGCTGAAAGCGGAATTGCCGCTGACAACGGGGCTGCCGCCTGCGCGCCACAGGAAGGTGACGATCTGTGCGCGGGTGCAGGAAGCGTCCGGGCTGAACGTGGTGTCGCTCGTGCCCTTGGTGATGCCGTTTTCAACCGCCCAGAGGACAGCCTTCTCGAAGTAGCTGCCTGCCGGTACATCGGTAAACGGCATAGCCGCGGACTTCGGCTCGGGAGAGCCTGCCGCACGCCACAGGAAGGTCACAGCCTGCGCGCGGGTGCAGCTGCCGTCCGGGTTGAAGGTCGTAGCGCTCGTGCCGGAGGTAATGCCCTTCTTAACCGCCCAGACAACAGCGTCCTCGTAATAAGCGCCGGAGGGAACGTCGGTAAACGGGTTCTCGAATACCGGAGCCGCCGCCTTGAAGGCTGCGGAAACCGTAACCTTGCCGGACGGCATGGTGAAGGTATACTTGCCGTTTTTCTCGGTCAGCTTGACCGCCTTGTCCTTGCTGTCCAGAACGGTCAGGGTATCGAGCACGTAGCCCTTGTCGGGGGTGACGGTCAGGGTCACGGCCGTATCCTTGGCTGCGGACTTATGGCTTGCGGTCACAGTGCCGTTCTTGCTGTTCTGAACGGTGATCGCATAGGTGGTGACACCGGCGCCGCCGGAGGAGGAACCGCCACCGGAGGAGGAACCGCCGCCGGTTGCGGGGATCACGGTGCCTTCATTGCGCTTTGCGTGGCAGTCAACGCACTCCTCATGCTGCTTGCCCGGTGCATTGGGGGTTGCCGCAGTGTCTACCACCCACTGCCAGTTGTGGCTCTCGGTCTTTACATAGCTGCAATCGGTGCAGGTGCCGGTATGGGTGCCGTCGCCCTTGTCCGTCCAGCTGGTGATGCTGTGCGGCGCAAACTTCGTTTCGTCGCCTGCTGTGCAGCTTCTGTAATGCTCATAGTCATTGAGAGATGCCCAAGATTGCTTGCCGGTATCGTGGGTATGAGCTGCTGCCGTGCCGATGCTGTAATATGCCTTGGGGTTGGAGAGGACGGTCTGTTCAACGGCAGTGCCGGTGCCGGTATAACGCAGCGCGCTCTTCGGCATTTTAACGCTGATGGCTGCGGCGGAGGTCTCCGTGGGTGTGCCGCTGATGGTGACAACCAAGGTCGCCGTATAGTTGGTTTTTTCCTTTACGGTTGCTTTCAAGCCATTGGGCAGATTGGTAAACCAGCCGGAAACATCCGTGCCTGCCGTAAGATCTTCCGCGAATACGTCGCCATGGAGCGTAATGCTTACGTCGACAGGGGTAATTTCTTCATTTACCTTGCCGGTTACGCTTGCATTGGCCATATCGGCATAGGTAATGCGGGGGTAGGAATAATCCTGCTTATCGCTATGCACCCAATATGTATACCCATCGGGATGCTCCATATGGATAGCGGTGAGTGCGTAGAATCCGTGCATACCATAACTACCGCTAAGAGTGATGCTCTCCTTCTCCGGTTCATATTCCTTCCACATGCCGGGACGGCCGAGAGCATCCACATCCAGATCCTCACCAGACCACATGATCGTTGCATTGACAATATCAGTGGACAGAGAGACGTTCAGGCTATCATAGAAGCTGGTGCCGGAAGGAGGGTCGGCAACAGGTGGCGTTAATTCAACCTTAGTGAAGTCACAGGTTACGATGTCGCCAAATTTCTCCATATTGCTGTGACCCTCAGAGTTATAAAGGCAAGCCTTGATGGTGGTGTCCTTGTTAATCGGTACTTGTGTACTATCGTTTAATACTATGGCGGCTGGATTCTTTGTCCAGGTCGTTCCACTCTTGTCATACGGGTCAGAACCGTCCGTGGTATAGAGAATCTCCCAATAGGTATTCGGCGTTTCCAGGTTTACCTCAAGCGTCTCAACGAACTTGCCGCCTGCGGGATATACCGTTACATCCGGTGCGCCCGGGACGTCATACCATTTCAATTTAAACGTCCGGCTTGTAAAGTTCTGACCATTGGAGGTAACGATAACCCGGCAGGTCATCACTGTGTCTTTAGGCTTCGGAACCAGAGTTGCCTCAACAAGAGCATTCGCGTCTGCGGCGTCGCCGCTGTCAAGCGTTTGATCATTTTCGTTCACCAGCTTCCAGCTTGTGATAGGCTGGCTGAATGCAAAGTAAACCTTGCTGTCATCAACCGAAGAAAGCCAGCTGTCGAGCGGCTGATTCCTGAACGAAACCTGCTGGAATCCGGGGTTTACTTCCACATCGCAGTCCGGCATAACAAAGGTTGTTTTCTGCTTGGTCGCATCTGCGAAGGTCACGCCGGCGGTTTTCGCATACCACTGGGTGAACATCATGTTGTTGGCGGTGTCATCTTTCGCCGTTACGGTAACGGTATCTCCTGCGAATGCCGAGGTGGTATTTGCCGTGCCTCTGCCGTTCGTAATCTTGATGCTGTGCGCCACGGGTGCGGGGGGGTCGGGCGGCGCGGGAGGAGCTTTGCTCACCACCAGCTTAACGATATGCTCGTTGCTGATGATGCCGATGTTGTTGTCGCCCTTTTTCAGATTCAGATGCAAGTCAAAGGAATAGACCTTGGGGTCTGCGCCCGCAGGAATGGTGAAGCTGTATTCGGTGGCGGTGGCGCTGATGGTATCAGTGGTGGGCGTTTTACTGCCGGAGATATAGCGGTCGCACTCTGCGCGATAGCTGTAGCCTGCATTTACCAATTCACTCGCCAGAGGCTTCCACGTGAATTTGATGGTATGCGCCGTGCTGTTGTCCATCTCCTCAACTGCGCCCTTCCAGTCCTTGGCGTAGTTGATTTTAGTGCCGTCCAGCGTGACGGACTCCATGCCCCATGCGTTGGGGATGATCTTGGTCGGCTGGTTATTCACTGCCTTGATAATAAAGGCATATCCTCCCGAATCGTGTTCCGATTTCCTGTAATTGGTAATGTACTTGTTGTAGCTGTTGTTATCCTGCGCCGCAAAAGTGCCGTTGCCCGTCTGGATGGCGTTTTGTCCCAGCAGCTTGTCGGCCAGCTGATAGATTTCGTAAGCCTCTAAGCGCTGTTTCACCGCAGAGGCGCTGTACTCATAATTCTCGTAATTTTTATCAGCAGAGAATCCTTCGTGGAAGGTGCCGCCGTCCAGCTTGGCCGCCACTTGGTACGCCATTCCTTCCTGCTCTTTATCATTCACCAGAGGGAATTTCGGTCTCAGCCAGAATTCCTTGCTGAAGTCGCCGCCGCTGATGACCACTTCGGGCGTGGAAAAGCTGCTGTCAAAGCTGGCAGCCGCCCATGCCTGTACCTTTCCGAGGAAGGTGCCGCCTTTGATCTCGGCGAGCGTCACTTTACCGTCGCCCGCTTTGCTGCCTGCGCCGTTGAGCACGACATCCTTTTCAAAGGTGCCGCCGGTGATGATGACGCGCGAGGTCATTCCATTCCACTTGCTGTTGCCGGCATTCATACGCACAGGCCCTTGGAAGGTACCGCCGTTGATGGTCACTTTGGAGTCATTATTTGTAATCAGCGTGTAGCCGCAGGAGCCGTTGTGCAAATCATCAAACTCGTCAAAGAATTGGGTCGTGTATGCGTTGCTGTCTTCGTATGTTTTCGGCGGAACATAGAGCGTACCTCCGTTGATGACAACCTCTCCGCCATAATGGCAATCGATCGTCCTTCTCCACAGAACGCCTCGGATTGATCCTGTATATACTTCTACCTCCAGCTTTCCGCTGTTCATCGTGAACTTGCCGTTTTCCCACACGTTGATGAGAACATCGGCGTCGCCTTTCGTGACGCCGAGTATGCGTCCGGTCTTGTCTGTGCTGCTGTCCGAAAGCGTCAGACTGCTGTTCTTTATCTCAATCAGATCCCCAAATGCGGACTTTTGGGTGAACAGCCGCAGCGTATGGCCGTTCAGGTCAAGCTGCTTCTTGCCCTTGACCTCCAGCGACTCAAGGATGCCCATGCCGCTGTTCAGCGCTGCGGTGTCAATATCGCTGCCCAGCCTAATATTGTCCGGGGGATTCTGATTGCTCAGCGCCGTCTTTAGCTCATCATAGGTGTTGACCGTTTCCCATGATGCGTCCGCCGCGCTCGCCGTCACGCCCATGGCGGGCAGCAGTGAGAGCAGCATGGCCAGCGTCAGCAGTAAACTGGTAATTCGTTTTCTCATTTTTTCTTCCTCCTTTATAGAAAAATCGGTCGATTTGCCGCGTTTTTGTCCCGGTTCGCGGCCGCCGGGCGGCTTTACCGCGCGTGTCCGTTCTGCATGGCCTGCGCCGTTTCGTCCAGCCACGCCCTCGCCTGCCGGGCGGTCAGATCGCCCAGACAATAACCGTCGATCAGCCCCAGCTCCACCGCCTTTTCCAGCGCCGCCTGCTTTTCCGGGTGGCCGTCCTCACAGATGAGATAGACCCGGCACTCCGGCAGCCTGCGCCGCACCTCGATGGCGATGTCGCAGCGGGCGGAAACGTCCTTGTCCTCCACGCCCTCGGAAAAGTCGGTCTCCAGCAGCAGGAGATCCGCCTGCTCCGCCGCGCACTGCCACACTACGTCCTCGCAGTCGTCCGAGAGGATGGCGATGGGTTTGCAGCCCCCCAGCGCCCGCAGCCAGTCCGCCGCGCGGCGGGTCATGGCGGGACTGGCGCAGCAGACCGCGGCCTT